>Ga0315546_1000008_pt1 | contig 176290 bp, 170 predicted proteins | sample SalMarSW160170MG_FD_203833 | JGI IMG/M metagenome (GOLD analysis project Ga0315546, IMG submission 203833) | Salt marsh sediment microbial communities from the Plum Island Ecosystem LTER, Massachusetts, United States - Salt Marsh Sediment SW1601-170 ...
TTCGGTACTTATCAGCCATATCGACCCGCCTCCGGAGGTGGCCAGGATGGCCGATTTGGATTTGAAAATCATGAATTCACCGGTGCGGCTGTTGAGGCCGGTGGCCCCGACCACCCGGGCGCCCTGGGCTCCGTTCTCGGTCAGCAGGCTGGTCATCATCACGCGGTCAAAGATTTTAACCCCTAAGCGCTGACATTCCTTTTTTAATACGGGTTTAAAAGTGGACCCCCAGACCCGTATTACCACGTTGTTCAGTTTTCCTTCCGGATTACTTTTAAAGGTGGGCGGCTTTACCATCTCGGGGACATAGCTGTGGACTTTGGTATAGCGCGGGGAAATCATGAATTTGGTCTTCTCATCTCGGCCCTGGGCGCCCACGTATTCATCACCGCTGTCCCTGATTTTGCCCCCCATCTGTTCCAGCTCGAGCAAACAATCATAGTCCTCCCGGCACTGAATCTGGATACCAATGCCGTTGCAGTATGGTCGCTCGGCCATGTGCCGTGCCCATTCATCCGGGTCCACGTTAGATAGGGGGTTTGCCGGAACATCACACCAGTGGTCGCAGCCCGGGCCTCCGGCGCCACTCCTGACGGTATCTCCTTTTTCCACAAGAACAACGTTTAGTCCCTGTCTGGCAGCACTGATGGCCGCCCAGCAACCGGCGATACCGCCTCCAATCACCAGGACATCGGCGTCGATTTCTTGTTCCTGGTCGAAGCGGATAGGATACGGCCAATCTGGTGCGTGACCTTGTTCCTTAAAATAATCATGCCAGGTACTCATTTGTGTGTCCTCCTTTTAATAAATATTCTTTAACCCGCTCACCGATTCGCTTTTCACTGGATGTTAATTCTTCATTAGCCGAATGTCAACGGCCTTTATGAGTTGGGCCAAAAAGGGAAAGGGATAGGGCTTGCCAGAGTATTGACAGGTAGTAAAAAAAGTGCTATACGTTTGGACAGTTGACAAACAGAGAGGGAATAGTGAAAGGGAAAGCCCGCCGCATTGTTGCCCTGCTAGCACTTCTGGTGCTAATCGTCACCCTGGTGCCTCTGGCAAACACCGAGTTAGCCGAGGCTCAACCTGCTTCGAATACCTGGCAGGTAATTCCCACTCCACCTAATGCAATGTGGAGCCCGGCGCCAGCCACCACCGGTTCATTGATAGATGTAGCTCTTGAGGATAGCACCACTCTATATTGTGCTATCGGTTCTAATGTATATACGAGCACCGATAATGGCGCGACTTGGTCATCTGCAGATGCCGGCGTTGACACCATCTTTATGATAGCTATGGCACCCGCCTACCCCAATCTACCCGTGGCCGGGCATGTCCTCGTCGGTGGTACTGAAGGCGCTGCTTCCTATTCTACTGATGGCGGGGCTAACTTCACGTCACTCCCGCCGCTGCCCGTCGGCGGCAATGTCCAGATGGCGGCTGACACAGACTATGCCACTAACAACACTATCTATGCCGGCAGTAGCAACGGCAATGCCTACCGGTATGTCATTGGCATGAGTACTGATTGGCAGGAGATTAACTCCACCATAGCCAATGTCAGCGGGCTGGTGGTGTGCTCCGGGAACCTGTATGCCGCCGACGCCACCCCCGGTGGCGGCGTATACCGAACGTATAACCCCACAGCACCCACGCCCGATTGGGAACATCTCACCAATGGCCTTTCTGGCGGAGAGACTTTTAACCGGGTGCCAAGTGCCCTTAGATGCTCTGCTGCCGGTGATGGTTATGTTACCCTGTTTGCCATCGATACCGCTAACAATGTTCTTTATGAATATATTGAGGCGCCAACGGGTGTGCTATGGCCCCGGATAATTCCACCAATTATCATCATTGTTGGTGGTATATGGTTTCTCGTCAAAAAAACGCTCGAAAACAGAGCTAAAAAAATCATCAGGCAGAAAATCAAGACACGTCTCCGCAAGGGTGCCGGTACTCAGCAAATCAGAGCAGAGAAGCCCATCAAGATAGATTTTGAAATACGCTTGAGGCCGGTCTCAGACCCCGGCAAGCAAGACATTGAAACAGAAGGCCCTTTAATCACCGATGAAGAGGAGGAGAAACCATGAGCGACTCACAGATTACCCTAAACCAGTTCTTCTCTCCAGAAAAGAAATTATCGCCAGAACAATTGTCCTCTCTAGAATCGAATAAGAAAGTGTCCTCGCTGAAAGAGAAGATTTGGAAAGAGACCAAGGTCAAAGGGCCTCTGGTACTCGATTTAATCATCAAGAAGACCGCAGAAATACTAGACATCGGCATCCTGGATATCATGGTGAAGGCCTGGAATAAATACAAGATTCTCCTCAAATACCTGGACAAGGAAAAGTATCCTCCGGATGAAACCTTCTTAGTTCCTCTGGCTGAACATACCATCAAATCAGAACACCGTCCTTCCCTAGAGATACTGATAAACGACCAACCCGCCGGCAAGATTGAGTTCAGTATCTCTATTTCTATTATGCTTGAAGGTATAATCCTGAAAATCCAGGACGGCAAGATTAAGGGGATAACCACGGGGACCTGTAAAGGAAAGGGAACCCTAAAGTGTGAAAATATCGTAATCCTGGAGAAGAAAACGGGGTCAATTCCTTTGCCGGGCTCAATTGACCTCGGCGAAGGCATACCAATACCTGCGCCGGCCAAGCGACGCGGCTAATATAAGGAGGTAGATATGAGAAAATGGCAATTGTTGGCTACTATCCTAGTCTTTTCACTACTAATGACAATGGTTGTTGCCTGCCCTACACCTACAACTCCCCTGGAGAGGACAGCATCAGAAAGCTTTATTTGTCAGATTGATTTCTCTTCTCTGGTACCATACTCTTTTACCGCAAGTCCTGACAAGCAGCGGGTAGCTTACGTGTCTCAAGTAGGTGATGAAGAAGTTGTGGTTGTCGATGGGGAGGAAGGGGGGAAATACGATGATGTCTCTTATCTCAGCTTCAGCCCAGACAGTCAGCATGTTGCTTACATAGCTCAAGAAGGCGATGACTGGTTTGTGGTTGTTGATGGCGTGGAAGGAGAGAATTACGATGATGTCTCTTATCGCATCTTCAGCCCAGACAGTCAGCATGTTGCTTACACAGCTCAAGAAGGTGATAACTGGTTTGTGGTTGTTGATGGGGTGGAAGGAGAGAATTACGACGGAGTCGATCGTCCCATCTTCAGCCCTGACAGTCAGCGGCTAGCTTACGTGGCTCAGGTAGGCGATAATGATATCGTGGTTATTGATGGTGAAGAAAGCGAGGAATACGACTACGTTTACCTTATCTCCTACTCCACCTTCAGTCCCGACAGCCAGCACTTTGCTTATCGCGCTCAAGTAGATGATGACTGGTTTGTGGTTGTTGACGGGGAGGAAGGAGAGAATTACGACTACGTCGACTATCCCGCCTTCAGCCCTGATAGCCAGCGGGTCGCTTACGCAGCGCAAGTGCGTCCTTCGTCAACAACACACAGATGGGCTATCGTTGTCCATGGGGAAGAAGACCAGCCATGGTACGGTTACTACGGTGAGGTTGGCACTCCTATATTTAGCCCAGACAGCCAACGGCTAGCTTTTTGGGTTAACAATTATCTCGATTGGGATAGCTTCTTTTTAGTCGTTGATGGAGAGGTGGGGAACTGGTATTCTCCCGATGAATCAATTGATTACATTTCGGAGATAGGGTGCTTGTTCAGTCCCGACAGCCAGCACGTTGCTTTTACGGCAACAATAGGCGACCAGGATATCGTGGTTGTTGATGGGGAGGAAGGAGAGAGATACGACGAAGTTGGCTATCCCATCTTCAGCCCAGACAGTCAACGGGTAGCTTACGCGGCTGAAGAAGGTGATAACTGGTTTGTGGTTGTTGACGGGGAAGAGGGCAGGAAATACGATGATGTCTTTTATCTTACCTTCAGCCCTGATAGCCAGCTGGTTGCTTATTGGGTTCAAGAAGGTGATGACGAATTTGTGGTTATTAATGGAAATGAAGGGGAAAAATACGACAGCAGTGACATTAAGTGGGGAAGAGGTGGAATTGTCTTCGATTCTATTAATGGTTCTGATTGCTTACGTTACATTGCTGTAAGAAACGATTGTGTCTATTCGGTATTAGAGACAATAGAGTTAGACACATTACTTACTGAAGTACTTGATTAGGCTTATCTAAAGCCGTGTTGGAGAGCGATAACGACTACTGGGTGCGGGCGGACGCTCCCGGCTTAATGGTGGGCGGTACTGGACGACAGACAGAACTTTTGAGTCGGCTTTTAGTCTTACTATAAGCACCGTCTTTCTACCTTGATATCAGGCTGGAAACTAGTATAATGCTAGTATGCTTAAGAATAGTGAGAAAGGGACCTAAGAAATGACGGCAGGGTATATGGGAAAGCTACTATTCGTTGACCTTTCCACAGGGGAGATGAAAGAGGAAAAGCCTGACCAGAGCCTCTATCGAGATTTCATCGGGGGCTATGGCGTTGGAGCCAGGGTTATTTATAGCCGTCAGAAGGGTGGTGTGGACCCGCTGGGAGCGGAGAATACGTTTGGGCTGGTTACCGGCCCGCTCACCGGCACTCCGGCACCCTTTGGTTGCCGATACGTCGCTGTAGCCAAATCGCCACTCACTGGTGGGTGGGGAGATGCCAACTGCGGGGGGTATTTCGGCCCTAACCTCCGGTTTGCCGGCTATGATGGCGTATTTTTTAGCGGTATTTCGGAAAAGCCGGTTTACCTCTTTATTGATAATGGCAAAGCCCAGTTAAGAGAGGCGGCCCACCTATGGGGAAAGGTTACCTTTGAAACTAATGACAGGCTGCAGGCTGAACACGGTAAGACGGCAAAAGTTGTCAGCATCGGGCCGGCCGGAGAAAAACTGTCTCTGGTTGCCTGTCTTATGAACAACAGAGTAGATGCTGCCGGGCGCTCTGGGCTGGGGGCGGTAATGGGCTCCAAAAAGCTCAAGGCGGTGGTGGTGAAGGGAGAGGGGAAGGTTCCCATAGCCGATAGCGAGGCAGCCGATAGGTTGAGACAGGAGCATATAGCCGAGATGAAGGCTCTCCCCTTCCTTGAGGACTTCCACAGGTACGGCACCAGCAGCCACACCGCCGAGTCGGCCCACAGCGGCGATACACCGGTTAAGAACTGGGGCGGCGTTGGCGTCATTGACTTCCCCGATGTCTCAGGTCTTCAAAAGGAGGTTACCGACGCCATGGTGGAGAGCAGAACCGGCTGCTGGCGTTGTCCGGCGGCCTGCAAGGCCAGACTAAAAGAGGGAGACGGCGAGTATAAGTACCCGGCCGGTATTCACCGACCAGAATATGAGACCCAGGCCGCCTTCGGAACCATATGCCTCAACAATAATAGTGAGGCAATAGCCATGGCCGGCTACATCTGCGACGGCTACGGGCTGGATACTATCTCCACGGGCACTATCCTCGCCTTTGCCACGGAATGCTACGAGCACGGTATTATTACCAAGGCGGATACCGACGGATTAGAGCTAACCTGGGGTAATCACCAAGCTATGATCGCCATGCTTGAAAAGATTGCCCGGCGGGAGGGCTTCGGTGACGTCCTCGCCGACGGGGTAAAGGTAGCCGCCGAGAGAATCGGAAAGGGGGCCGAGGAATACGCGGTTCACATCGGGGGGCAGGAGCTGGGGATGCACGACCCCAGATTTGACTTCCCGCCCTTTGCTGGTATACCGGCAGCCGCCAGGTACCAGATGGATGCTACCCCCGGCCGACACACCGCCGGTTTTGGACCCAGCCAATTTCAGGGTTACGTTGTCAATGCCAGTGGGCTTTGCCTGCACAGCAACCTGGCGGTGGCTGACCCCAACAAGTACCTGGTGGCATTCATGAGCGCCGTGACCGGCTGGGACCGCTCCCTCGATGAACTGCTCGAGTGCGGTGAGAGGATTGGCAATATGAGGCACGTCTTTAACCTTCGCGAAGGTATCAATCCTCTGGAGCTCAAGGTACACGGCAGAATAATCGGGCGGCCCCCTCAGAAAGAAGGGCCGTTGGCCGGGGTATCAGCAGATATCGAGGCCCAGGACTACTGGAACCTGGGCGCCCTTGATTGGGACCGGAAAACAACCAAACCGAGCCAGAGAAAGCTGCTGGAAATGGGCCTGGATGATATAGCCGGTGAGCTCTGGCCGCCCAAATAAGCAGAAATGAGAGCGCCAGGCTATGTTTAGATGCGTCGTGGAGATGTTCGGCCTGCCCGGTGAGATAACCGAGCTGCGTGAGGTGGAGGTCGAGTTAGAAGACGGGGCGACCTTAAGAGACGTTGTCGCCGCCATAAGAAGAAAAATCCCGGCGCTGGAGGGGACGGCTATCCGTGTCGGGGAAGACCAGCTGGTGGAGAATTACAAGTTCAATGTCAACGGGCACTTTTATTATGACGATATGTCTCTTAAAATCCAGAGCGGCGACCGCATCGCCCTGCTTGTCCCCATTACCGGCGGCTGAACTGTCTTACCTTCGCTTGTTATCTGGAGGCGTTGCTTCCCCAGCCGGTGGTGTTGTCTAAAGAACTTTGGAAAAGCCAGATCTTACCTGAAACGGCTCGGCTATACATAGGTACTGGTCTTTAGCCGCTTCCCAGGCCGGCCACTCTACCAGGCCCTCCACATTGGGGTCTCCCGTTTTAGCAAACTGTGCCCACATCGCCATCATCGCTTCGGAGACCTTTCTATCTATATGGGTAAGACCTGGGTCTGGTGATTTAGCCCCGGACGGGCCGGCGAGAAAATATACTATAAGCCAGTTACCAGAGGTGTTATCCCAGTCGCCGAAAACGTAGCCAAGTTCCATGGCATGGGTAGAGACACAACCTTCCTGCTTCCATTTGCTCGGAACATGGTCGAAGATGCAGGCATATCCTCTGGCACCAGCCTTGCTCACCGCGGAGAGCATATCAACATAATCCGAAATTAAAGAGGGGAACACCAATACCCCGGGGCCGGTCAACTCCCCGAGGTTGGCACACACGATGAGGGGGGCGGTATTCTGTTTGCCTGTCTTGAAGATGTTGGTTGGCGTATCAGGCAGGAACCAGCCGTCCACCGCTGCTTCCCAAAGACCGCCTGGCCCGAACATAGCCAACTCCCTCATCATGGTGTTATCAGCTTCTATAATTTCCTCCCAGGGTAGGGAGCGAGCCGCTGCCAATGGGTCTTTCTCCTTATCGACGCCGAGTTTGGCGAAGAATTTCTCCCCCATAGCTTCCAGCTCTTTTAGGGGTTTACCGGGCATGAACAACCCCACCGATGTCCCGCTCTCGCAGACGGCGCGGTGGAAAAGCCCCTTGGCTAAGGGTGAAGCCATTAAATTAGCAACCTTAGCCCCGCCCCCGGACTCGCCAAAGATGGTGACATTTTTGGGATCGCCGCCAAAGGCGGCGATGTTCCTCTGCACCCAGTGGAGAGAAGCCAGCATATCCAGTAACATGTAGTTACCGGAAACACCCTGGGGTGATTCTTTGGAAAGTAGGGGGTGAGCCAGAAGACCTATGCTGTTAAGCCTCATGTTAACGTTAACTATCACGACGCCGTAGCCGGGTAGGCGGGGGACATTGGTGAGCGGGTCACTGGCACTACCCAGCTGGTAGCCACCGCCATGCAGCCAGACCATTACCGGTAATTTGTCCGTGGTCTTTTTCGCCGGCGTCAGGATGTTCAGGTAAAGGCAGTCTTCGCTTGACGGCAAGATTTGGGGAAAAGGAGGTAAATCACCCAGCGCGGCCTGCGGGGCTATTTTGCTGAAATCGGTGCATTGGCGAGTTCCCGACCAGTGAGCAACCGGTTGCGGTGGCCGCCAGCGCAACTCTCCTAGCGGCGGGGCAGCATACGGGATGCCGCGATAGATACGTACCTCTTGGCCGGGCTCACCAATCACCGCCCCGGAAACATGTCCCGCCTCTGTCTTCACCGGCTTACTTATCGAGTGATTTATAGAAATCCTCCTTCTCATGAGCCGCTTTCTTCACCCCCCTGTCCCTTCTCTCCTTGAAGAAATTAAACTCGTCCGGCTCAAAGCTTAGGTTTGTTCCCATAGTATGCTGTATGTAAGAATGGGTAAGCCCCTGGGTTACCCCCATAATGTCATAAAGGAAATGCCGTGACGCCTTACCAAGAGCAATACCATCACGGGGGAAGCGGGCCAATCCTTGGGCGAGCTCATTAACCTCGGCTTCCAGTTTGTCGGCAGGGACCGCCCTGTTTATCAGCCCGATTTGGCTGGCTTCCTTGCCATCAATCATTTTACCGGTAATACAGAGCTCCAGGGCCCGGGTCAATCCGCACCGCAGTACCAGCATTGGTGAGATAGTGTTGCCGGCTAGACCGAGCCTCTCCTCAACATGACCGAGCTTACAGTCTTCAGAGGCTATAAGGAGGTCGCAATTGAGGAACAGGTCTAATGCGGCACCGAGGAGGTAACCGTGCGCCTGAGCGATGGTTAACTTGTGGCAGAGCAATATCTCCTGAGACTGTTCCCAGAAGGTGCGCCTATCGAAGTGCAAGCGCACTCTCAAACTGGGGCGGCGCCTCTTCTCTCCGGGCTTGGGCTCCTCCCAGCCGTAAACGAAGCCGACCTTACTCAAGTCTGCCCCGGCGCTAAGGGCACGGCCAGCCCCTTTAAAAATCACCACCTTGACATCATCATCTTCGTTGACCTCTTTTATCGCCTTGCTTATATCGTCGCTGAGTTCCGGGCACATGGCATTCAGTGTTTTGGGGCGGTTCAAGGTCACGCGGGCGATATAATCACTCTTCTCATAGATAATATTCTTGTATTTCATTGGCACCCTCCGTTGTTTCAATATTGTAATCTATTTTAGGGGCTCTTACAAATTGCCTCTATAGGTGAAAAGCCTCCTTATACTGTGGGTATCGGGCTCGGCTGTGCTATAATTATGAGCATGAGTGATGCCAGCCATAAGCGGGAGCCTGAAAGCAAGCTTTTGCCCCTCAAGGAAGCGGTGAGCCGCTGCGTTAAACCGGGGATGAAGCTACACCTTGCCGGCGGCATAGGGGGACCCAGCGCCGCCATATGTGAGGTTATCCGACAATATTATGGTACCACCTCCAATTTCACCCTCATTCAAAGCACCCTGTCAGGCCATGCCCTGAACCTTCTCCACGGCAACCTGGTCAAGAAGCTGATTTTCTCCGCCGGCGCCGACATATCGACCTCAGGACGCCCCAGCAAGATAATGCAGAAAGTCTGGGCAGAAAAGAGCCTTGAACTGGAAAACTGGTCTCTCTGCTCCCTCCAGCAGGGGCTGATGGCGGGAGCGCTGGGCGTTAGCTTCATGCCGACCCGTTCTATTTCCCGGAGCAGTATGGCGCTGGATAACAGAGATTCTTTTAAGGAAATTGATGACCCCTTCGGGGGTGGAACCAAGACAGGCGTAGTCAAAGCCATTAGCCCTGATATCTCAATAGTTCACGGGTGCGTTGCCGATGAACAGGGCAATACCATTTTGCCTGTCCCCTATGGCGACGACCTCTGGGGGCCCCTGGCCAGCATTAACGGGGTGCTGGTTACCGTCGAGAAGATTGTGCCCGCTGACTTTATAAAGAAATATGCCGCCCTGGTAAAGATACCCGGCCATATCGTTAAGGCGGTGTCGGTAGCGCCCTTAGGGCTTCACCCCTTTTCACTGGCTAACCCGGGGATAAGCGGCTTTGACGCCTATGAGACCGATACCGAGTTTCTAGAGGACCTGCACCGGGCATCTGCCGACAGCCGGAAACTCGATGCCTGGCTAAAGGAGTGGGTAATAGACTGCGCCACGCCGAAAGATTACCTTAATAAACTGGGCAGTCAAAGGGTAAAGGCCCTCAAGCAGATAACTACCAGGGGCGCTGAGTCCCCCGATTTTTCGGTAAAACCCGCTCCCGAACCGGGGCCAGAATACAGCCCCGAAGAAATGATGCTGCTGGTGGCGGCAAGGGAGATAACCAGGAGCGTGCTCAAAGCCAAACACAGGACTATTCTTATGGGCGCCGGCTCTCGAGCTGTTGCCGTGTTACTGGCCCATTATCAGCTCAGAGCTGAAGGCTATGAACTGGAGCTTATCACCGGTAATGGGCAGATTGGCTACGAGCCCCAACCGGCAGAGCTAGCCATACAAAGCGTCGCCGGGGTATACAGCTCCAAAATGCTGACCGATACCATAAACGCCCAGGGAGTATTTGTTAGCGGCAGGAACAATAAATGCCTCAGCGTGCTCGGTGCCGGACAGGTTGACCGAAAGGGAAACATTAATTCCACCACCACCGCCGAAGGCCAGTTTCTGGTCGGCTCCGGGGGAGCCAACGATGCCGCCAATGCCCGGGAAGTGCTCGTAATCCTCAACCAATCAAAAGACCGCTTTCCGGAAACCCTGCCCTACGTTACCTGCCCGGGGGACAGGGTAACCACAGTGGTATCGACTATGGGCGTTTTCACCAAACCAATCGGAAAAACGGAACTGCGCCTGGCGGCATGTTTGCCCGACCCAAAATTACCAGGCCTGGGAGACAGGATAAAACGGGTGCAGGACAACTGCGGCTGGCACCTCAAGCTGGCCGATAGGGTCGAAGAGGTAGCCAAACCGACAACAGATGAGTTAAAATTGCTGCGCTGGCTGGTGCCTTTGCCCTCGTGAGCTTACAATAGCCATCTGGTGAGCTACTAAAAAAGGAGGCTTCTATGGCCGGGCCGCTGGAAGGTATTCGAGTTTTGGAGTGTGGTGGTTATCTCAGTGCTCCCTCGGCCGGCTACATGCTGGGTGACCTGGGGGCTGAAGTAATTAAGATAGAAGACAGGGTCAAAGGAGACCCGGTTCGAGGTATGTCATCCACCTTTGGTAGAGGCATGATTATGCCCGACGGCACCAACATCCTGTTTGAAACCGCCAATAGAAACAAGAAAAGCCTAACGCTGGATTTAAAAAAGGAAAAAGGCAAAGAACTGCTATACCGTCTGGTCGGCGTATCAGACGTATTCTGCACCAACTTCTCCCGCTCCGCCATTGATAGCCTGGGTATAGATTACCAGACCCTTAAGAAGTATAATCCCAAACTTGTTTACGGTGTGGCCACGGGCTACGGTTCACTGGGGCCCGAGAGTGAGAAGCGCGCCTTCGATACCATCGCCCAGGCACGCTCAGGGATTATGGGTACTATCGGCGAGGTGGATGGGCCTCCCTTACAGATAGCCGGGGCGATATTTGACCAGGTGACGGGGACCCTCCTGGTAAACGGCATATTAGCCGCTCTGGTAGCTCGGGACAGACAGGGGACCGGGCAGGAGGTTGAGGTATCCCTGCTCGGCTCGGGAATACACATGCAGGCGTACAACATCAACGTGGCCCTCCTGCGCGGGCGCCCGATGCCAAAACCTTCCAGACAGACGCTTAAAAATCCCCTGGCCAATCACTACCAATGTGCCGATGGCAAATGGTTGCTGTTGGCCGAGCCCCAGTCCGACCGGTTTTGGCATGACTTTTGCCTCGCCCTGGGCATTGAAAACCTGGAAAAAGACACCAAATTCGCCACCGCCAAAGACAGGCGTGATAATTTCCTGGAGCTTGCCGCCGCCCTGGAGAAGGTATTTAAAACCAAGACCAGAGACGAATGGAGAAGCATTCTGCAGACCAAGGGTGGTGGCATCGCCTTTTCCCCTGTCCTTGAGCTGACCGAACTTGCCTCAGACCCGCAGGTATTGGCTAATGAGTATATTACCGAAGTTGACCATCCTACCCTGGGCAAGGTCAAAACGATAGGTATCCCCATTAAGTTCAGTGAGACGCCGGCCCAGATTAAGAGCTGTGCACCAAACTTCGGCCAGCACACGGAAGAGGTACTGATGAACGTCCTCGGTTACAGTTGGGAAGAGATACAGACACTGAAAGACGAGGAAGTAATCTAGAGGCTTGAGTTAGACCGGCTGGCCGGATTTTAGGAGAAAACAATGGAGATTAAGGTTAAGCAAAAGCGTATAGACGAAGACCGCTTCCTGGAAATGCGTAAGGAGGTGCTGGCCCAATGGCCAACGGGTAAGGAAGTAGACCTTGAGGAGGCAGTAGCCTACCAGCGGAGTCTGCCTGAAAGCAAAAACTTCATGAAAGTGACCGAAAGAGCGCGCCAGGAAGGAAAAACCCTTATCTGGCCTAGAGCCGGAACACCAGTCCTTGAGGACGAGATTGCCCTGGTCAAAACCCTGGTAGATTCAGGCGTACGTCACATTCCAGTGACCATCGATAGCTATAGTCGCCTGTCACAGTTTGATAGAGCTCAGCAAGCCCTGGACGAGTCAATCAGAACCGGCCGCCCCATGCTTAACGGCTATCCCATCGTGAACTACGGCGTCAAGAATACCAGGAAGCTGGTTGAAAGCGTTGAGGCTGCTTTTAGTCCTAGAGGAGCCGTCAAACTGGCCATGGAAATCGCTCTTGCCTCGGGTATGACGGCTTCAGGGAAAAGCTCATTCCTGGAATTCGGTAGCTATGAAAAAAGGACTACATTAGAACAATGTATCGAAGCCAGCCAATATACCAACCGACTAACCGGATATTATGCCGACAGAGGAGCGATAATAACCACCGACCTGCACGGATGGGTACCGTCCGGTGTCTTCCCCTTCAGTGTCAACATAGCCTGCATAATCATAGACTCTCTGGTCGCTGCCGAGCAGGGGGTTAAAAGCATAATGCCCCAGACTCACTGTGCGGGACATATGGCGCAGGACATAGCCTGGATGAGGTTAATACCAAGACTGATGAGGGAGTACCTGGACAGATTTGGCTATAAGGATGCTGTGGTTCCGGGCATACTGGCCAACCAGCTCCCCCTTTTCCCGGTTCCCCAGGGAATGGGCGGGGCATTCGCCTACCTCAACTATACGGCCATGGTGGCGGCATTAGCTGAAGCCGAAGCGGTGTTTGTCAGGACTATTGATGAAGGGGCCGGTGTGGCCACCAGGGAGAGCCACGCCCTCAGCTATGAGTCGGCAAACTGGATTTTGAACGTGGTCAGGACGCAAAGGATTAAATTTGAGATTGACGGTGTGGAAACAGAAGAGAAGGTAACCGAGGTGGAAGTGAGGGCAATACTCGATAAGCTCCTGGAGCTTGGCGATGGTGATATAGTCATTGGCTCAATAAAGGGGGTTGAAGCCGGGGTGCTTGATTCACCATTCAGCCCTAATATCAACGTCAAAGACAATGTGCTTGGCATCAAGGATGTTACCGGAGCCTGCCGCTACCTGGAGTTCGGCAATCTGCCCATACCGGATGAGATTAAGGAGTTCCATCGCGAAAAGATAGCCGAGAGGGAGCGAGCCGAGGGAAGAAAGCTGGATTACCAGGTGGCGGTTGAGGATCTATGGGCCTTAAGCAAGGGAAGAATAGTCGGCGCCCCCTCGGCTAGCTGAGAGTTCTTAAGACAAGGAGAGGTAATGAAAAAACAAGCCACGGTGATAACCGGAACGGTAGGGATGGATGCCCATGTCATCGGCACTAAGATATTATCACGCGCCCTGAAGGACGCCGGGTTTAATGTTGTTGAACTGGGCATTCAGGTATCACCGGAGGAGTTCATTGAAGTGGCTAAAGAAACAAAAGCCGATGCCATCTTAATGACTTCACTCTATGGCATGGCCGAGCTGGACTTAAGAGGGTTCAAAGAGAAGTGTAAGGAAGCTGGCCTTGAAGATTTAATTCTCTATATTGGCGGCGTCCTCGGGGTGGGCAGACAGGACTTCAAAGAAGTGGAGAAGAGATTCAAGAAGCTGGGATTTGAAAGAGTCTACCCACCTGAAGCCAATTTGGAATCAGCTATCGAAGACCTCTGGAATGACTTAAGAGCAAAAGGGAAGGCTTAAAAAGGAGCTTGTGCTAAACGGTTGTCGGGCATTAGACCTAACTGGTGAAAACGGCTTTCTCTGCGGCAAAATCCTGGCTGACCTCGGCGTTGACGTAATCAAGGTTGAGAAGCCCGGGGGCGACCCTGCCCGCCGAAGGGGGCCTTTCTGGGCTGACGCTCCGCACCCGGAGAAAAGCCTGTACTGGTTTGCTTACAACTCAAACAAAAGAGGTATCACCCTCAATATTGAAGCCGATAAAGGCAAAAAGATACTGAAAAAGCTAGTCAAGACGGCGGACTTCATAATTGAGTCATTCCCCCCCGGATTTATGGACAGCCTGGGACTGGGCTATTCCGCGCTCGACAGTATCAAGAAGGGAATAATCCTGACCTCCATTACGCCGTTTGGTCAAGCTGGACCCTATAAGGACTACCAGGCCTCAGATATCGTGATTATGGGTATGGCCGGAATTCTTTACCAGAGCGGCGACCCCGACCGTCCCCCGGTACAGATAAGCCTGCCGCAGGCCTGCCTTCACGCTGGAGCCGATGCCGCCGTGGCAACGATGATTGCCTATTACCACCGGGAAATGAGCGGAGAAGGGCAGCAGGTAGATATATCAATGCAACAGAGCGCTGCCTGGTTTCTAGCCAATGCCATACCGCTCTGGGAGCTAAGCGGGGTAGCCTTGAAAAGGGCGGGGGCTTTTCGCTGGACTGTCAACTCCACACAGCGGCAGGTCTGGCAGTGCCAGGACGGCTATGTCTTCTTCTTCATGGTAGGTGGCCGGGCCGGCGCCAAGAGCTTTCACGAGCTGGTGAGCTGGATGGACAGCCAAGGGATGGCTAACGAATACCTGCGCTCCGTTGACTGGGAGAACCTGGACATGTTCAAAGTCAGCCAGGATGTGGTCGACCAGATTTCCCAACCGATAGAAAAGTTCTTCTTAGCGCACACCAAGAAAGAGATTGCCCGGGGGGCAGCCGAGAGAAGTATATCAATCTGCCCCCTATCCAGCATGGCTGACCTGCTCAGTGACGGCCAGCTTGAATCCCGAAACTTCTGGGTGGAAATAGAGCACCCCGAACTAAATACTAAAATCACCTATCCCAGAGAGTTTGTTAAGTCCTCGGAAGAAGCCTGCGCCACCCGATTCAGGGCTCCACTTACCGGCGAGCATAACGGGGAAATCTACGGCCAGATAGGGCTCTCGCAACAAGAGCTGGTTGCCTTAAAACAGGCTGATATTATCTAGAGGGGGTATAGCACAGAAAATGGAGGCTGGAAACGGAGTATTCAGCGGCATAAAAATAGCCGGCTTCGGTTGGGCCATAGTCGGCCCGCTAACTATGAAATACTTCGCCGACTACGGGGCAACCGTGATTCGCGTGGAGACCAGCCAACGCCCCTGCACCCTGAGGATATCAGCCCCCTATAAGGATGACAAGCCCGGCTTAGACCGTAGCGGCTACTTCAATCATTTCAGCGCCAACATGTTCAGCCTGGCGCTTAACATGGAGCACCCTCAAGCCCGGCAGGTAGCTAGAAGGCTGGTGGCCGAGTCTGACGTCGTCATGGATAATTTCACCCCCGGGGTGATGGAGAGCTGGGGGTTGGATTATGAGGAGCTAAAAAAGGTCAAGCCCGACATCATTATGCTGCGGCAGAGCGGCTTTGGCTCCTGGGGTCCCTATGCCCAACAACCAGCCTTTGGCATGATACTGGCGGCTATGGCCGGCTTACCCAATTTCATAGGCTGGCCGGACAGAGGGCCACTACCGGTTGGTGTCTCAGCCTATACCGACTGTATCTCTCCCCGTTTTGCCTCGGCTGCCCTGATTGCCGCCCTCGATTACCGCAATAAGACCGGCAAAGGCCAGCTGCTCGATTTATCACAATTTGAAACGACGCTCTACTTCATAATGCCGGCTATCCTGGAATACATTTCAAGCGGTAGAGAACCGGTAAGAACAGGCAACTCCCACCCTTACGCTGTTCCCCACGGCGTCTATCCCTGTAAGGGCGATGACCGCTGGTGCACTATAGCCGTATTCAGTGATGAGCAATGGGCTAGCCTCTGCCAGGTGATGGGTAAGACCGAGTACATAGACGACCCCCGGTTCAGCACCCTGCCTAGCAGAAAGCAGAACGAAGATGAAATCAACGAACTGATAAGCGGCTGGACGGTTAACTTCACACCAGAAGAGGTGATGACCAAGATGCAGTCGGTCGGTGTGCCCGCCGGTGTGGTCAAGAATGCCGCTGATATATACGATGACCCTCAACTGAGACAGCGTAACCTCTTCTGGCCCTTGAATCACCCGGATATGGGACTGTTTACCCATCTGGGGCAGGGCTTTGAACTATCAAAAACGCCAGCGAAAGCCAAAATGCCCAGCCCCCGGCTGGGTGAACATACTGAGTATGTTTGTACTAAGATACTGGGGATGACTAGCGAAGAGTTTGTTAAGCTTTTCGGCGCCGGGGTGTTTGTTTGAAGTGGAATTTTTTCATAAAGGAGGAAAAATGAAGACAGTTAGGGCTGAAAACAGCAATTACGATGTCGTTGTGATTGGCGGCGGGGCTTCCGGGTTGGCCGCTGCCCTGACCGCGGCTGAAGGGGGCGCCAGGGTCGTCCTTCTGGAGAAGAGGCACCACATGGGAGGAAGCTCCAATTTCGCTGAGGGGATGTTCGCCGTGGAGAGCGAAATGCAGCGCCCGATGTATATGAACTACTCTCGTGCCCAGGCCTTCAAGAACGTAATGGAATATAACCACTGGAAGGCCAACCCGCGCCTGGTCCGGGCCTTTATCGACGAATCGGCGGCCACTATCAGCTGGTTGCAGAACCGTGGGGTTCTCTTCACCGAGCCGATAACCAATATACCGGACGGTTGGCGGACGCTGCACTGCCTGAAAGGGCCCTTCGGGGCGATAGGGTCGCCCATGATAAAGACCCTGACCCGCCGGGCTAAGGAAAAAGGCGTTGATATCAGGCTGGCCACGCCGGCTAAAAAGATTCTAAGGAAAGGAGAGCGTATCAACGGCGTCACCGCCGAAAAAGAGGGCGAACCGGAGCCAATCGAGGCCAGGGCGGTTGTTATCGCCAGCGGTGGTTATGCCAACAACAAGGAGTGGATTAAGAAATATACCGGTTATGACCTGGGGGTTAACGCCATTCCAATCCGCAATTATGATAAGGTCGGGGACGGCATCCGCCTGGGTTGGGAAGTCGGCGCCGCCGAAGAAGGCATGGGCGTTCTGCATTTCTTCCGCGTCGGCCCCATGGGACCGGGAGTCCGGATGCTGGGACACGTCGAATGCGCCTGCCTCCAGCCCTTCCTCTGGGTCAACCAGCAGGGAGAACGTTTCTGCGATGAGTCCGTCGCCTTTAACGATACCTTCGAGGGTAATGCCAGTGCCCGCTTAAAAGAGGGCTACAGCTACACCATATTTGACGATGCCACCAAGGAGCTCATGGTAGAACACGGCATTGAAAAGAGCGCCTCCAACAAGAACCTGCCCGGCACCCGGCTTACCAACTTTGATAGAGACCTGAAGAAGGCCCTGGGAAAAAAGAACCCGGATATAGCCGTTGCCGGCACTATAGAAGAGCTGGCCCGGCAGATAAAGGTGGAGCCGTCTGTCCTCAGGGCAACCGTTGACGAATATAACCGCTTCTGTGAAAGCGGCTGCGATGAAGTTTTTGCCAAGGAGCCGAAGTACCTCTGGCCAGTGAAGAAGCCGAAATTCTACGCCATGAAGGCCTATACCGTCTTCCTGGGGACGCTCGGCGGCATCAAGATTAACCACCGCATGGAGGTGGTTGACGAGAAGGAAAAAGCTATCCCCGGCCTCTACACGGTGGGGACGGATGCCGGCGGGCTCTACGGGGATAGTTACTGCTTCCTGCCGGCTTCGGGGACGACGCTTGGCTTTGCCGTCAATTCTGGACGGATTGCAGGTAGAAATGCTTTAAGGTACATCGGCAAGTAGCCGGATGATTTCGGTGGCATCATCCAGTTTATCAAGCCGCCCGATAAGCTCTATAACTGTATTAACCGTATCATCGGTTAGCGGCTTGATAGAGCCGGCGGCACACTCTCGGAATTTTGCCGCACAATCGGCGAATGTCATCGGCCTTTCAATACTGCCCAGGCAGTGTTCCACTTCCTCGGTGTAATCCGTGCCGTCTGCCATCACTATCTTTACCCGGCCCGGACCGACCCCGTGCCGGCTCATCGCTTTGTCCAGTATACCGGTTACCTTGCCGGAGACTCTCAAGACGTTTTCTCTTTTGATGGCTTCCTCGGTGAAGTCTTCCACGCCGACCCTGCCTTTAACCAAGGCGGTAGCTATTGCCCAGGGTAGACTGAACTGGGCATCAACGATATTCCTGGGGATGCGCTTTACCTCCGGGGGCACCACGCATATTTCGTAGACTGACTCGCCGCCGTAGGCGGTAATGCTTTTTACCCGGTCGGCCTTGATATCGTGTTTGGACTTTAATGAGAGCACGGCATCGATAAAGGGATGGCTAAACCCGCAGCAGGGATAGAGTTTATCGCCGATGTTGACTCCCTCAAACCTCTTACCCAGGTCTGCGGTCAGGGTTTTAGCGTCATAATCCCCCCCGTGGTACTGGTAAAACATGCCGTATTCACCCTCCAGGATGTTCCTGGCACCGGTAATCCCCCTCTCGGCCATGAGGGCAGCGGTAATGCCTCCCTTCGCCGCCAGTCCCGGCCCCATCCTCTTGGTTAGAGCGCCGTCACTGACACACTGAGAATTACCGGCGCTCTGGTGATAGGCAATGCCTATGGCGTTTACCATTCTTTCCTGGTCAAGCCCCATTATCCTGGCCGCCATGGCGGCGGCGCCCAGGTAGCCATAGAGGGCGGTGGGGTGCCAGCCGGATTTCACCAGGTTAGACCCCGGGCGGCTGGCCAGTCCCAGCCTGGCCAGGAAGTCGGCTCCCAGCGCCAGAGCCGCGATGAACTCCCGGCCGCTTATCCCTCCCATCCGCTCGGCTACGGCAAAGCAGGTGGGCACGGCCACACAGCCGATGTGCACCTGGGCCACCGGGTGACCGTCATCATAGTCCAGGGCGTGTATCATGGTAGCGTTGACCTGGGCGGCGTTCGGGGCCGGGCACCTGAGCCCGTAGGCGATGACGGTACTCTGCTCATTACCTCCCCACTCCTTAGCCATAGCCACCAGTTCGCCAACGCCTGCCTGTGACGAACCGCCCAGGGCTGTGGCCAGACTATCCAGGACTTCCTTCTTGGCCGCTTCTACTGCCGCGGCGGGGATATCCTCATACCTGGTCCGGGTAAAGTTTTTCACGAAGTCAAATATCGCGTCCATCAAACTACCTTGATAGAGTTACTTTAGGTAAGACCGCCGCTGATGCCGATGGCTTCTCCGGTGATGTAGGTGGACATGTCAGAGACCAGGAAATAGGCCAGGTCGGCGACTTCGTCAGTGGTACCGAGCCGGCCCAGCGGTATGATAGCGCCCATCTTCTGGTAGTCCTTTTCTCTGGCTTCGTCCCAGGTGATGCCCTGTTCCTTGGACATTTTGGCAAAGGCTTCGTCCCTCAGGTTAGTGATGACGGCGCCGGGATTAATGGCGTTGACGTTTATCTTATGCTGCCCCAGCTCCAGAGCCAGCGTTTTCACCAGGCTGATGACTCCATACTTAGAGACACTGTAAGCAACGCTCCCGGCGACGCCATGCGTCCCCGCCATTGAGGCTATAAGCACAATCCGGCCGCCTTCGCCCCGGGCAATCATGCTTTTAGCCACCGCTTTTGAAATGAGAAAGGAGCCGGTGGTATTGACATCAAGAATATCCCGCCAGTCTTTCTCAGAAAGTTCGACGGCCGGCTTTCCCACCGGGCCGCGAATGGCGGCGCAATGCACCAGGATATCAATCCGGCCGAATTTCTCCAGGGTCTTATTTACCATTGAATCAACGTCTTTACCATTGCTTATATCCAAGACCAGGGCCATGGCTTGCCTGCCCAGGGCTTCTATTTCGGCGACCTCAGCCTCAAGACCACCCCACCCCTCGTCACCGGGGAAAAGGCTCTGGGGTGCTGGATACTTATCGGTAATGACCAGGTTAGCTCCCTCCCTGGCCAGACGCAGGGCAATGGCACGCCCCATGCCTCTCTTGCTGGCAGTGCCGGTAACTATGGCCACCTTACCTTCAAGGCTATTCATTAATGATGTTACCTCCTTTCACTGATAGGCTTGAGTCTGTTATTAGCCGAGTTCTTGAGCAACATCTTCCAGCCCAAGTTCTTTTAATTTCTTATTGCTGGGTCTGGCTGTTTTCTGGTCCCAATCCATGGCGGCCAGGTATTCCCTGACCAGGGTATCTTCGTCGACGGTAACCCCGGCCAGGGGACCCTCTTTTAGCGGCGGCTTGCCCACTAACCGGCCTGATATTTGGTACGGCAGGGGACTAATCCCTTCGCGAATGTTAAAGGCCTGCCGGATATTGCCGATTCTCTCCCCGGTTAATACCAACTCGTCGGTGGTTACATCCCAGCCGGTAACGGCCCTCATAAACTCGATGACAGCATCAACATGAGGTAAGGCGTTGTATACAAAGAGACACATCCCGGAAGACATCAAAAAGTGTTGGAAGTTGCTGCCTTTTCTATATACTTGCCCTCGGCCACTAAATGACTGCTTGTCGTATTTGGGTAATAGTCCTTCAATATGATGTTCCTCAGAGCCTTGAGTATGGCGGGCGGGGGTGGCGTTGGTGATATAGGTAGTGGCTAAAGCAAAACCGGCGATGGGGTTGTGGGCTGGAATCTCCTGTCCCCGAACATGTATGGCATATTCATCAGCACCCCGGCCGATTTTCTCGGCAGCTAACTTCACTCCGTCGGCCAATATGTCGCCGAAACCTTCTCTCCTGGCCAACTTTTCGGTCATGGCCACTATGGCTTTATGGTTTCCCCAGGTCATTTCAATGCCGTCGGTGTCCTTTTTATTGATGAGCCCTTTCTCGTAGCATTCCATGGCGAAGGCAATGATGGCTCCGGCAGAGATGGTATCAACCCCGTAGCGGTTACAGATATCGTTTACCTTAATTATTGATTCAACATTGTCGTTGAGACAATCGCTGCCAAACATAGCCGATGTCTCATACTCAGGTCTATGACAGCCTGCCTGATATTTATATTCCCCCGTCCCTTCTTTCATAATTGCTTCACAGCCAATAGGACACAGATAGCAGCTAGCCCTCTTCAACCAGTGGGCTCTCACGGCCTCGTCGCCGATGGGTTTAGCATCGGGAAAATCAACCACGGCTACCCCTGCCCAGTTTTTTACCGGCGAATCCCCGCTCTCTATGGAGGAAACGGTAACGAAGGTCGTCCCGAACTTCTTCAGCTGGTCAAGAGGCCCCCTAAGGTCGGCGAGGTACTTTTTTCTTAATTCCTTGGTTCTTGCTTCATCGGCAACCGGCACTTTCATTTTGCCTTTTACCGCCACCACTTTGAGCTTCTTGGCCCCCATCACGGCGCCCAGACCGGAGCGGGCCGCGGCATGACCGTGGTCGTGGATAATGCTAGCGACGCGGGATAGCTTTTCTCCCGACTGGCCGATGCAGGCCACGGCTACATCCTTGCCCAGTTCAGATTTTAAGGCGTTTTCAGTATAGTAGGTATCCTTACCCCATAGCTGTGCAGCATCTCTGAGCTCAGGCCTGCCGTTATCAATAAAGAGGTAAACAGGCTTTTCTGATATGCCGGTGAAGAACAGGCCGTCGTAGCCGGCGAATTTCAGGTAAGCGCCGAAATAACCGCCCGAATTAGCGTCGCCCCAGCAACCGGTCAACGGCGATTTTCCGACCACGGTGAATCTTGTACCGGAAATAGCCTGGGTGCCGGTAAAGGGGCCGGTCAGAAAACCCAGAATATTATCCGGGCCCAGGGGTTCGACGCCAGCCTTCTGCTCACTGAATATAGTCCTGGCGCCAATGCCGTAACCGCCAATGAACTTACGTCCCAGCTCTTCATCAAGCGGCTCGTCCTTAAGCTCATTTTTGGATAAATCCACTCTCAGTATCTTGCCCATGTAACCGCAGGCCATAGCTTTTCCTCCATGTATATTTGATGTGTCAAGGGGCGAGGAGATGCTGATAACTTTCAGGGTGTTTTTCCAGGTACTCAGCCAGCGATTGCGCCGGGTGTCCGGTCAGCCTGGGTACGGTGTCGCTGACGGTGGCCAGTTCGCCGGCGGCTATCTGCAGGAAGTGGCTAACCCAGACCTCGACACCATAGCCGTCCAGCCCGCTGCCGGTCAGTCTTATTTGGTCGGCCTCGAACTTGTCCAGGCCGCTGGTCGTATGCGTAGTCCTTGCCTGGTGGGGAGTCTGCGCCTGGTAGGTTATCTTCCGGCCGGTGGCATCGGACAACCGCCCGGCGGTCTCGGCCATGGTAAGTGCCTCCGGGCCGGTGACATCGTAGGTACAGCCTTCGTGCCCACTCCCCGTCATAACGGCCACAGCTACATCGGCAAGGTCATCGCGAGTCAGCCAGCAGGCGCGCCCCTGGCCGGCGGGCGCCCGTATAACACCGCCGTCCGAGACGTGCAGCGGCACATTTTCGGTATAAAGGCTCATTCGCAGAAAGGTGAAGGGTATACCAAGGGCGCGTATATGCTCCTCGGTATGGAAGTGGTCGCGGGCCAGGACGAATGTTGAGTCCGCCGCCGCGTTTAGAAAAGACAGGTAAACAATATGCTTAACGCCCACCGCGGCGGCGGCATCAACCGCCGTTACCTGCTGCGTGGTGCGGTCGTAGGTCGGGTTGGGGGATTTCTCGGCGGCGCTGCGCTGAACGGCCCCCATACGGTCCTGCGCCGAGACCAGGAACAGCGTGTCGACACCAGACAAAGCCCTGCCCATGGCCGCCGCATCGCCATATGAGGAAGCCGTTACGACCTCGGCATCGGGCAGGTCTGGGGCGCGTGACGGGTCGCGGACGATGAGCCGTTGTTTCCGTCCCAGTTTTGCCAGACGGGCGGCAACCCTGCCCCCGACTTGACCGGTAGCCCCGGTAACCGCTAACATATTCTACACACCTTTACAGTGAGATAGTATAACATATAAATTGACCAAATCGATAGCTAGGAAATACTCTTTAAGGAGGCAGAAGGTGTTGCTTGAGAATAGAGTTGCCATTATTACCGGCGGTGCCATGGGAATCGGAAGAGGCATCGCCCTCAAATTCGCCGCCGAGGGTTGCTCGGTGGTTATCGCCGATGTTGCCGCGGCCGAAGGGAAGAAAACAGCCGAGGAGGTCTCTAAAAAAGGCGGTGAGGGAATTTTCCTCCCCTGTGACGTCACCGCCAGCCGCCAGGTACAGGATATGGTGGGCAAGGCTATCAGCAAATTTAAGAAAATTGATATCCTGGTCAATAATGCCGGAGGAGTACCTGACCCTAAGGGCTCTCTTGATGAGGTGAGTGAAGAGCAGTGGGATAAGTCCTTAAACCTGAATCTAAAGAGCGTGTTTTTATGCTGCCAGGCGGTTGTGCCCCACATGAAAAAGAATAAATACGGCAAGATTATAAACGTCTCTTCTTTAGGAGCGGTCCACCCGGCCGTTTCCGTGGTCCATTATCATGCGGCTAAAGCCGGGGTCCTGGGGTTAACCTATAACCTGGCCTTTGAATTGGCCCCTTTCAATATAACGGTGAATGTTATTCTACCGGGGCCCATACGCACACCATTCTGGGAGCCCGTAACCAGGGACATCCCGGATAAAGATGCCTATTTTGCCGAGATAGCCAAAAAAGAGGTACCCATGCAGAGAGTAGGTACGCCGGAGGATATCGCCGGAGCCGCCTTATTCCTGGCATCAGAGCTTTCAGCATTTGTTAGCGGTGAAACCATAAATGTTGCCGGCGGACTACCCCAGTTGCCACACGATGCTACCATCGGTGGTTAGGGATGCCGAGGCAACAAATTTGGTGGAGCTTGTATCCTCTACCCTTTTTCGTAAATACGAGTTTACGGTAGGGTCTATTTAATGTTGAGAGAGGTCAAGGTAACTGGCAACGAAGCAGTCCTGAGTTACTCAATACCTCTCCTACCTGAGAAGATAGCTATTGAAAAAGAGGGAGTTCTACCTACCGTACAGTATGGTGGGCGGTACTGGACTTGAACCAGTGACCTCTTGCGTGTGAAGCAAGCGCTCTAACCACTGAGCTAACCGCCCCAAATCAGCACTATTTTAGCCTCAAAAAACAACTTTGTAAAGATAAACCCCCAATTATGGTGATTGACACGGCTTACACGTAAGCCTATTATTTAATAATGAAACACGGCAAGATTTATTACCTGCTGGCACTGAGCATTATCATTGCCCTGCTGTTACCGGTATCGGCTACCCCTGCTCACGCCGCCGCCGGGGCTTTTCGGCTTGACCCCACCGAAGGCGAAATCGGCACCCTGATTATAGTTGAAGGCTTCGCTTTCAATGTCGACACGATAGTCCATGTCTACTTCTCCAGCAATGAGGCCGTTTTCGGTGATGCCATTGACGTTAACGTTACCGCCTACGAAAGGTTAGCGGCAACCTCGATTAACATTGACGGTGAGTTCACCACTCCCTACGCTTTCGCCGTGCCCGATGAGCTCAACGACGGCCCGGTTATCGAAGATGTGCACGGCGGCGACTATTATTTCTATGCCACTTACCTGGGCAGCCCGAACATAATAGCCCTGGCTAAATTTACCGTTCTTGATGGTGAGATCGAGCTATCCCCTACCGAGGGCGCGGTGGGCACCGAGGTCCAGATTAGCGGCGAAGGCCTCCGCGGTAACCAGAGCATCATCGTCCAATATGACGGCGACAATATCCCCATAGACAGCGGCGACAGTACCACCGACGAAGACGGCTCGTTTACCTGCGCTATTACCATCCCGGAGAGCGTTAGCGGCAGCCATGTCATCACCGTCATTGATGAGTCCGGCGACAGACCCGAGGCTGAGTTCAACGTGGTAGCGGAAATAGGCATAGAGCCAACCGAGCAGGCCGCCGGCGGAGTGGTGACAATCAGCGGCACTGGCTTCGGGCAGAGAGAGGATATAGCCATCACCCTGGCTGGCGAGGAGGTTGACACCACGCCAACAAGCATAAGCACCGATTTCTCTGGTAGCTTCGATGGCAGCTTTCTGGTACCTTTCCAAGGCGTCTCCGGCCCACGGGAAGTAGCCGTCATCGATGAGAGCCAAAACAGGGCCGAGGCCCAGTTGACCGTCTGGGGCGGCATCGTTCTAAACCCGACCACCAGCCTGGTTGCGCCCGGTCATGCCGGCATGGAGCTTGCCGTCCGCGGTGCCGCTTTTACCGTCGGGGCTACGGTTACCGTCAGCTACGGCAATAACGATGAGAGCATACCGGTGGCTACGGTCCCCGTGGCTATTAATGGAGGTTTCCTAATAGAGTTTACCGTCCCTTCAAGTCCGGCGGGGAGCTATATCATAACCGCCACCGACGGCACCAGCACGGCAACAGCCACCTTTATCATGGAATCACAACCGCCGCCGATGCCAGTGCCGCTACAGCCGAATGTTGGCGGTACCGCCGCGACCAGGGCATACTTTGACTGGCAAGATGCCGACGACGACAGCCAACCGGTAACCTATACCCTCCAGATTGCCTCCGATGCCGATTTCAACAACATATTGCTGGAGCGGGAAGGCCTGCTCCTTTCGGCATACACCCTGTCCGAGGACGAGCGGCTGGAGCCAACCGAAGAGCGAGGCCCCTACTACTGGAGGGTAAGGGCGGTAGACGGCGCTTTCAATGAGGGCGAGTGGAGCTATCCGATACTGTTTTACGTTGGCTTTTCCTGGGCTTCAATACCCGCCTGGGCATGGTATATCTTCGGCGGGCTCATTATAGCCTTGGTCGGTATCTTCGGCTTGCGGAGGCAGAAAAAGGCAGCAGGCGAAAAGAAATAGCTACCTTGTTTTCAACGTAACCTGAATTTCGCCGCCTTTCCTGACCACCTGTTCCACAACCGGAATCTCTCTCAGGATACCGAGCAGAGGAATCGGCTCCTCGGCGGAGACGACAATTCGGCTGCCCTTATCCACCGAACCCCCGACCAATACCAGGCGCAGGTTTTCCACCTGGCTCAGCTCTTCCCCCAGATTCTCCAGCTGAGCTAAGTCTATCGGCGGCATTATGACCAGTTCCACCATCCCCTCATAGGGCCTGGTCATTACCGCCGCCTCCGCTTCCTCCCCACCTGCCTCCTCAGCCAGTTTTGCCTCCTTGGCTTCCCGCTTAGCCTTATCCTTGGCCTCTTTAGCCTCTTTTTTGGCCTTCTCCTTGGCTTCTTTGGCTTCCTGTTTAGCCTTCTCTTCAGCTTCTTTGGCTGCCTTTTGAGCTTGCTCTGCGGTCGTTTCCTCGGCTGACTCTTTGGTTTGCTCTTCAGCCTCTCTAGGTTCTTCCTTAGCTATTTCCTCAGCTTCTTTGGCTTCCTCTTCGGCCGTTTCCTCGGCTGACTCTTTGGTTTGCTCTTCAGCCTCTCTAGGTTCTTCCTTAGCTATTTCCTCAGCTTCTTTGGCTTCCTCTTCGGCCGCCTTGGCCTCTTTAGCCTGCTCCTCGGCTTCCTTTCGAGCTTGCTCTTCAGCCTCTCTTTGAGCTTCTTCTTCAGCTTCCCTTTGAGCCTTCTCTTCGGCCGCCTTAGCTTCCTCCCTAGCTCTCTCCTGGGCCTCCTGAGCTTCCCTCTCGGCCCTCTCCTGGGCCTCCCTTGCCTCCTCGTCCCCCTTACTTATCTTGGGCTTACTGCCCGAGCGGCTCCTCATCACGGGGTAGCCGCACCACTGGCAATAGTCACCGGTAGTCTCTCGGCCGCAATTAGGACAAATCATTTTTACACCCAGCCTGCTTTTAAACGCTGGTCTAAAGTATAGAGACTGGTAAAAGCCTTGTCAATCACTTTAGGACTTTAGTCCTATGACCATTGGCTATTCAATTTGACCCATTTGGGTGATTGCGCCCTGAAATGAGATAAGTTATATTAGTTAGTGTGAGTTTAAGGTAGCCTGAGGGAGGAAGCTAGCTATGGTAAATTCTAAAAAAATCGACCCCATGCTGACGACGAGCGATGTCGCTCACCTTCTCAACATACACATTAACACGGTAAGGCGATGGAGCAACCAGGGGATACTAAAGACATACCGCATCGGCTCCCGAGGTGACCGCAGGTTCCGACAGGAGGATATTACCAGCTTCCTCTCACAAGAATTAAGAAGGGCGGAAGTAGGGGGAGGGGAAAACTCTTTTGACAAACCACCCGCTGGAGACGTCAATAAGTTATTAGTCAATTCCAAAGTATAAAACTTAAATCAGGAGGTGACTGGTGGACAAAATCACGGTGATGATAATCGACGAGCAAGAATTTTTTCGGACCGGTGTACGCCAGGTACTATCGCAGCAACAGGACTTCAAAATAATAGACTGCGACCCAGCCCAGAAGCCATTAGAGATAATTGAAGCCAACCTGCCTGATGTTGCCCTGTTGGGCTCTGACCTGGCTACCTTCAGCGGTCTGGAACTGGGCAGAACAATCGCCCGGCTCTACCCCAATACCAAAGTGATAATGCTGAGCCCCAATCCCAACGACGAGGAGCTCTTCGAGGTTATTAAGACCGCCGCCGTAGCCTGCTTAAATAAGAAGGCTTCCGCCGAAGAGCTGGTCAGCACTATAAGACGGGCCTCAAACGGGGAATACCCCATCAATGAAAGCCTTACCACCAGACCCACCATTGCCAAGCAGGTCTTAAAGCAATTTCAGGATATAGCATCAATAGGAAAAGCCATGGAGGCGGTATCCGCCCCCCTCACCAAAAGGGAGGCGCAGATTCTGAACTATATCGCCGCCGGCAACTCAAATAAACAAATCGCCTACATCCTGAATATCAGCGAGCAAACAATCAAGAACCATGTCAGTTCCATTCTACGCAAACTAAATGCCAATGATAGAGCCCATGCTGTTGCCCTGGCCATGCGCAACGGCTGGCTTTTAGGTGAGCAAAAACCGGGGGAGGCGTCCTAATAAGCTCTGGAATGAAAGCCGAACATCGGTTTCAGATCCGGGATTTTAAGGATTGAGAGAATAAAGTGCCGCAATTAGGAATCAAACCAGACGTAAAGTCCCAGGTCATAGAACACCTGGAAGAACAGGGTTACAAAGTAACCGAAGGGGCTAAACTTTTGGGGAAGTCAGGGGTTGAGCATACCTTTGATATACTGGCGCAGAGGGATAACGGCTCCACCCCCCATACCATTGCCATCTGTATTACCACCGGAAGCGATAGCGAGACCGAGGGGGGCGCTGTCTTTAGCTTTGCCACCAGAGCCTACGACGCCAGCGTTGAGGAAAAGATTCTTATCGCCATCCCCGAGCTTGGTCAGGAAGCCAAAGAACTGGCCAAAAAGCAACGGATAAAGGTCATCGATGAAGAAGAAGTAGGCTCGTTGCTGGACTTCAAGCCCCTATCGCCATTCAACCTGGAGGAGCTCAGCTTTGAAAGTAAGGAAGAATTGGTGGAATCCCTGGCCGAGATGGGCTACCAGATTGAGGAAAAATCCAAGGTTAGAGGCCGGTCAGGGGTTGAATACACCTTTGATATACTGGCTTATGCCGACATAGACGGAGTCGGTCACAGCCTGGGCATGGATTTCCTGGAGGGGGAAAAGGAGATAACCCTGGAGCAGTTAGCCATATTTGACACCAAAGCCTACGAGGTGGGCATTGATGACAAGGTCATTGCCGCCTCACTGCCGCTAAGCCCCCAGGCCCAGCAATTTGCCCAGCAACAGCGGATAAGGGTCATTAAGCCAAATAAGGGGAAGGGAAGCGCCGCTCAAGCCACCTCGGGCAAAGAAAAGCCGGCCAAAGAAGAGAAGACGGAGGTCCCAGTGGCTGGAGCCGAGTTCAAAAACTTGAGGCACGCGCCTCAGCCGGAAGCACTGCAGTTAATCCCCGAGGTGATAGCCAGAAGGTACAATGCCATGCCCCTGGCTATATCCGGCAATACGCTACAGGTAGCTATGGCCGACCCTACCGATATCTTCGCCCTGGAGGCTTTCTCTGCCTTAAGCCGGATGAGGATTAAAACTATAGCCGCCGGTGCCAATGAGGTCAGGGAGGCTATTGACTTTAACTATAAAGGCTACGGCGAGATTGAAAAACAGCTTTCCCGTATCTCTTCCCCCGATGAGACCAACGCCGAGAGACTGGCCATTAGCGCCGATACCGATGCCCCCTTAGCTCAGGCCCTTAACCTTATCATTGAAGAAGCGGTCAGAGCCCGCTCATCTGATATCCACATCGAGCCGGAAGAGGACCGCTTAAGGGTGCGCTACCGCATCGACGGCACCCTCCAGGACATGATGTCCCTGCCGCTGAACATACATCTAGCCCTCGTTTCCCGAATCAAAATCCTGGCCGATTTGAACATCGCCGACCGCCACCGCCCTCAGGACGGCCAGTTCTCCACCGAGGCTAAAGGGCGGCAAATAGATATCAGGGTGGCTACTGCCCCCACGGTCAGTGGCGAGATGGCGTCGCTGCGCCTTCTGGACAAGTCAGTAGCTACTATAGGCATACCCGAGCTGGGCATGCTACCCGACAGCCTGGAAAAGTATGAAAACATGTTAAAAGTGCCCTACGGCATGATTTTAATCAGCGGTCCTACCGGCGCGGGTAAGACCACCACCCTCTATGCCTCAATCAACTCCCTGGACTGCCTGGGGAGAAACATCATCACCATTGAAGACCCCGCCGAGTATCGGTTTAAGGACATCAACCAGATTCAGGTCAACCCTCAAGCCGGCATCACCTTTGCCACTGGCTTGAGGAGCATACTCCGCCTCGACCCCGACGTGATAATGGTCGGTGAGATACGTGACGGCGAAACAGCTAACATAGCCGTTCAAGCCGCCCTGACCGGCCACCTGATGCTATCTTCTGTCCATGCCAGCGATTCCGCTGGCGTGATCTCTCGTCTGCTTGACCTGAACATAGAGCCCTTCTTAATCGCCTCAGCCGTTATCGGGGTCGTGGCCCAGCGGATGGTGCGCCGCGTTTGTCCTGATTGCGGCCATTCTATCGAGGCGCCAATGGTAGAGCAGATGGCTTATGAAAAAGAAATCGGGGAGAAGCGGGCTGAATTCGTATACGGCACCGGCTGTAAGTCATGTGCTTACACCGGTTACGTGGGACGGATCGGAATCTTTGAGATTCTAACCATGAGCGACACCATAAGGGCAATGATTACCAGCCAGGCGAACAGTAGTGATATCCATGCCCAGGCGCTTAAGGAGGGCATGGTAACCATGATGAACGATGGTATGCGTAAAGTTAAGGAAGGCATCACCACACCCTCCGAGGTGCTGCGTAATGCCTACTCTGCAGAATAGAGGCTCGGGAGAGAGTTCTAAAAATGGATTATCAATATGTAGCCTATACTGAAGATAGAACGCTGGTCAGAGGCAAGCTTTCGGCTACCAACGAAGAAGCCGCCATCAATCTGCTCAGCTACGGCGGCTATCAAACGGTCAGCCTGAAGGAGATAACTCCTTTTTTCAATAGAGAAAAGCTGGCCGCCCGCCTTACCCACGTAAAGTCAAGAGAGATAATAATGTTTGCCCGCCAGCTAGCTCTGCTGCTTGAATCGGGCACCGATATCGTTACCTCTCTAGAGTTACTACAGAGCCAGGTGACCAACAAAACCCTGCAGCGGGTAATTGGCGCGGTAGCCGCCGATATTCGCGGCGGCAGCTCGTTATCCAACGCCTTGAGCAAGCACCCCCGGGCTTTCCCGGAACTCTTCCACCGGACAGTAGCCGCCGGCGAGCAGAGCGGCAACCTGGAGATAGTCTTAAGGCAGATTGCCGATTATATTGAGAGGGGAGCCAACACCGAAAAGAGGATTAAAAGCGCCCTGACCTATCCCATTATCATTGCCGTTGTCGCCGTGCTGGTGATAAGCGTACTGGTCATCTATGTTCTGCCCGCCTTTACCAGCCTGTACTCCAGCCTCGGCGCCGAACTACCTCTAATGACCAGGCTGCTTATCGGCATATCCGACTTTCTCATCGCGTACGGGCTCTTTATTCTGCTCGGGCTGGTAGCGGCTGTTATTGTTGGCTACCTTTATGTCAGAACGCCAGCCGGGAAATACCAGCTTGATAAACTATTACTCCGTGCCCCCGTAATCGGGCGGATTGCCCAGCTCAGTGAGCTTTCCCGCTGCTGCCGGACGATGTCACTCCTGTTCAGAGTCGGCTTACCACTACCCGACGTCATGACTCAGGCTATCCACGGCACCAAGAATAAGGTTGTACGCCAGTCTCTGAGCGAGGTCCAGCAGGAGTTGATTAGAGGCGAAGGCTTATCCAAGCCTATGGCCAAGAGGAAGCTCTTCCTGCCCTTGATGGTGCAGATGGCCGGAGTCGGCGAGGAAACCGGTAACCTTGATAACACGCTGGCTACAGTAGCCCAGACCTATGAGGTTGAGGCTGATGACAGGACCAGCTCAGCGGTAGGGCTTATCCAGCCAGCTATAACCGTAGCCATAGGCTTAGCCGTTGCTTTCCTGGCTGTAGCCCTGGTCTCATCCATGTATTCTATCTACGGGCAGACGACTTTCTAGAGGTAAAGATAGATGAAAAACGAAAAAGGCTTTACCTTAATCGGAGTGATGATAGCCCTGGCTCTGCTGGGCGTAATTGCTGTCGCCTTCCTTGGCGCTCTGGCTACGGCATCCCACGCCATCATTGTTGCCGATGAGCACGCCACTGCCGAGAGCATAGCCAGAAGCCAGATGGAATACGTTAAAAACCAGGACTATATCATCGCTACTGACTATGACCCCGGCACACCGGGAAGCGGCCAGGTAACCTATGAATTAATCACCGGAATCCCCGATGGCTATGTTATCTGTAGCGTCGACCGTAACGGTTATATCGTCCCCAATGCCGTATTCGGCGTTCCCTGGGACAGCCTGAATAACCAGCCGGCAGACACCGATTCCGGGATACAGAGAATAAGTTTGGTTATCATGCACTACGATAAGGAAATAATGACATTGGAGAACTACAAGGTGAACCGATGAAAGTGGCTAAACTTGGCTTAAATCAGAACCAGAGGGGTTTTGCCCTGCTGACTATGATGATAGCTCTGGCCATATCAGGCATTATCATGACAGCGGCTACCATGACCATTTTCCAGGTGATTAACGGGAGTGGCCGCACCTCCAACCACATGGTCGCCCTCAGGCAGGTGCAGAATGCCGGTTACTGGATAAGCTACGACGTCCAGATGTCCCAAAGCGTGGAACCGGCCGCCGCCCCGGACCAGGACGGGCTCCCCCTGACCCTGACCTGGAACGAGTACGCCAGCGGTATCGAGCACCAGATTGTCTATGAGCTGGTGGGCGACGAGCTCATACGCAGCTACTCCATCAATGGCGGCCCACCGACGGAGTCCACCGTGGCTGAATTCATTGTCTCCGGCACCAACTGCGAATATAGCGGTGGTGTGCTTACCTTCACCGTAGTCTCTACTGTTGGCGCTGGCTCACAGGAAATAACCGCCACCGGGATATATGAGATTATCCCCCGGCCAAGCGCAGAGAGCTAAAGAAAGGGCGGAGGGGAGGCTGATGAAGATGAAAAGAATAATAAAGAAGATAATAAGGGGAGAGAAGGGTCAAGCGCTGATGATAACCTTGATTCTGCTCCTTCTGGGCAGTCTAATCACCGTTCCTCTTCTGGGTTTTGTGGGCACCGGCGTTGACACGGGTGCCGTCTATGAGGAGGACATGCTTGAGCTTTATGCCGCCGATTCCGGTATAGAGGATGCCATACAGCAGATAATAATCGGCGCCGAGGGCTTGCCCAGCGAGACCGACCCGATATGGTCATACCAGATAGCCGACGTGAACGGCAAAGAGGTATACGTTACCATAACCTATCTAGATAACGCCGCTTATAAAATCACCTCCACAGCCGGCAACACTCAAATTACTGTCTTCATTGCCCCGTTGTACGGTGACTATGGCGGCATACTTGATAACGTCATCACCAGTCAGGGCGATTATACATTGCAAGGTCCGACTACTGTTGAGCCCCCAGAGGGAGACGAGCACGGACCTGTAGACAACTATGAAGGAGACTGGCCTACGCCTGAGCAACTTATCTTATTTTACTCCGGGGATGTAGAAGGTGTAGACCCCTACCCTAGTGGCACTCTAGATGTGGACGACTATGCTGCTACTGGAATTGGTCCGCTTTATAGAGATGGAACACTATCAATTGTAAACAGTGGGTCTGCGGGGCTAACAGTTTCACTTAATGACACTCTCTATATTACCGGCAACACCCAGATTGGGGCGACAGGACATGATTTCACCCTCAACCTCAACGGGCAGACAATATTCGTTGAGAGTGACGAGACAGGCGGATATGCTCTTCAAATCGGGACTAAATGCAACCTCACCGGTTCGGGGTGCATTATTGCCATTGGTAGTATTCAATTTAAACCTAATATGAGCTCCGGTCCCTCCGATTACATTCTTGTCATGTCGGTACTAGGTACGACTTATATGCAGCCCAATGGCGATTTTTACGGCACTTTAGCCGGCTCTTCTGAAGTCTATATACAAAATGGTAGTGTCCACTGGTCAGAGCCAGGCGAAGGTGGCATAAACTTTCCCGGCGAGGGTGGCGAAGGCAGTGAAGGTACTCAATACCTGATTCGCTCCTGGGAGATTGGCCAACCATAGGAAGGCCGAGAGGAGGAGGCGATGAAGATGAAAAGAATGGCCAGGAAGATAATAAGGGGGGAGAGGGGGCAAGCGCTGATTGCCGTCCTGATTCTGCTCCTCCTGGGCGGTCTGGTCACCGCTCCGGTGCTGAGTCTGGTGACCACCGGTGTCGATACCAACGCCGTCTATGAGGATGACATGGACGAGCTTTACGCCGCCGATGGCGGCATTGAGGACGCCATAAGGAATATAATAGCCGGCGATGAGGACTTGCCCGGCGAGGGCGACCTCCCGTGGTCATACCAGATAGCCGATATCAACGGCAGGGAGGTGGACGTCACCATAACATTCATAGATGACAGCACCTATAGCATCACCTCCACCGCCGCCACCGATGAGGAATCCAGCACCACCATTGAATCCTACGTCACCTCAATCGGCGGCTCTTCCATCTTTGACAATGCCATTACCGCCATCAACGGCGACATAAGCCTTGGTGGTAACGCACGAGTTATCTCATCGCCAACCAGCGGGGAGGGCGATATCTTCGCCAACGGTAACATCAACCTGAGCGGCAACGCCAGAGTAGAAGGCGACGGTACCGCCACCGGAGAAATCGATACAAGCGGTAACTCCCGAATCGAGGGGGATGAGACCGAAGGTGCGACACCGGTAACTCCACCCGAGATAGATAGCGCCCCATACCTGCAGGAGGCAGAGATGGGCGGTATCCATGAAGGTAACCTGAGCCTCAGTGGTAACGGCACTTACAACCTGGGGCCGCTGCATATTACCGGAAACCTTTCCATTTCGGGGAACCGCACGGTAATACTGGGAGGAACAGTCTATGTTGATGGCACCATCAGTATGAGCGGTAACACCCGCATCGAGGGCGGGTTTACCATTGTGGCCGATAGCAATATTGGTCTAACGGGAAATAGTAAACTCGACCTCGAGGACATCCCCTTCGTCTTTTCCACCGATGGCAACATCACAACTAGCGGAAATAACTGGACATCAGCCATAATATACGCCCCCAACGGTCACGTCAACATGTCAGGAAACAGTAGGATATACGGGACTGTGCTCGGGCTTAGCGTTACCGGCTCGGGCAACAACAGGATTGAGTACCCCGTAGGGCTGAGCGACAGCGAGAGCCTGCCCAGCGTCGGAGATGGTACCTACCAGATTCGCACCTGGGATATCAGTCACCAGCAGGAGTAGTCGATGAGGTTAAGGTTAAGTAGAACAGCTTGGTTAATTCTGGGCGCCGGCATCTTCGTTCTTATCCTGGGCAGCCTTCTCTTAGGCTACAGCCGGCTCTCCGGTGAGCACGCCAACGTGGAGAACGACCTGTATGCGGCCCAAACCCTCCTGCCCGCTATAGTCTCTGAGAGGGAGTACTGGGAAAGCCAGCTGGCCCAGTTGGAAGACCAACTGGCTGAAAGCACGGCATCGCTCAACGCCAGTAAGGCCAGGTTCCCCCGAAGTGTGGACAGCATTGAATACGACGAGGAGTTATTTATCATTGCTCACGCCCACGACCTGGAAATAGCCAGCCTCACCGTCTCAGAGCCTTACCAAGAAGATATACTGGGTATTATCTACACTACCACCATTTTTGAGGTGGAGGTAATCGCCGGTGAGCACGTCTACGAAACCTGGACCCAGGGGCACATCGACCAGGTCATAGACAATATAGTCGGCTTCCTCAACGCTATAGTCACCAGCGATTACTTCGATACGGCTTCCATAGACCTGGTAAGTATAATTGCCCCGGCAGCTGATGAGGGGGAGGAAGTAACAGAGCCTTCAGCCATCATCACCCTGGTTATCTACAGCTACCAAGAGGAATAATCATGGCCAAGAAAGTTGTTACTTTATTTATTAGAGATGATTCCGTTAACCTGCTGGTAATGGCGGGCAAGCGAGTGGAAAGGTGGGCCAGCCTGCCGCTGGAGGCGGGGCTGGTCAGCCAGGGGCTCGTCGTTGAGGAAGCCCAAGTAGCTAACAAGCTCAAAGAACTGCTTAAGCTGGAAAAGATAGCCGCGGGGAGGGTCATTGCCGGCTTAAGCGGCCATAACTCCGTGTACCGTATAATAAACCTGCCCGAGTTGCCCGAAGCGGTACTGCCTGAGGCGGTCAAGCGTGAGGCCAAAAGGGTGATACCGGTGCCTCTGGAGGAGGTCTACCTTTCCTACCAGCCTCTTCCCCCCACCGAGGGAGAAACACGCCTTTTCCTGGCCGCTTTCCCGCGCAATGCCGCCGACGCCCTGCACCGAACGCTACACCAGGCCGGGCTTCAGCCCTACATCATGGATTTAGCTCCCCTGGCCCTGTGCCGAGCGGTGAATGAGCCCAGGTCTATAATCGTAAACACCAGGTCAGACAACACCGACATCATAGTGATGACGGAGAGGATACCCCAGGTAATCCACAGGCTATCCCTACCCGGTGAGGCTGAATCGTCAGCGGAAAGGTTATCAGCCATAGCCGAAGAGATTGACCGGACGATTACCTTCTACAATTCCAGCCACCAGGATGCGCCCTTAGATTCAACGGTGCCCATGCTGGTCTGCGGCGACCTGGCCGGGGAACCGGAGAGCTGGGAATCGCTGGCTGGCAAGTCGGGGTGCACCGTCTCAGTACTGCCCTCGCCCGTGGAAACCCCCGATGGCTTCAACCCCAACGGGTTTATGGTCAACATAGGTCTGGCCCTCAAGGAACTGCTGGCCGAAAGAGGCGAGCCTAACTTTTCCCTGGTCAACCTCAACACCATGCCCGAGGTTTACCGGACTAAGCCTGTCCGCTTACCGAACGTCTTTGCCCCCGTTGCCCTAGCCGTCGGTATCAGCATACTCCTCGGCGTGGGATTCCTCGTCTTCAACACGGCTTCTCACACCGGCGTATTGCGCTCCGAACTGGAGTCTCTCGAGAGCCTTATCGTCCAGGAGACCGCGGCAACAGGCCTACTGCAGAGCCAGGTTACGCTCATAGAGCCGCAGATTACGGAGGTAGAGGCTACCAGAGATATCTTTTATGGCACCTTCAACACCCTGGCCGATATTCGCGCAGAGGTTAACGCCGATGTGAGCCAGATTGTAACCTCCTGCCCCACGGAGATAGGCCTGACCGGGGTTGACCACGTGATTAATAGCGCCACCGTAGGCGGCGTGTCCCCGACCGAGCACAGCATCTTCGTATACGCCAGAAGTCTAAGAGCCAGCGGCCGATTTTCTGCAGTGACTATCTCCTCCATAGAAGCTATAGAGGAAGAGGGGGAGGTCACCGGCTTTGAATTTGAGTTTCTCCTGGAACCTGAGGAATAAGAGAAGTGGATATTCTTGCTTTACTTTATACAGCCAAGTCAAAGGCGGCCTCGGACGTTCACCTGGTTGTCTCCAGTCCGCCCTTGCTGCGCATTGACGGCTCGCTAACGCCTGTGGACAGCACCGCGCCGCTCAGTGAGGACGATATAAGCCAGGCTTTCAACCAGATAACCACCGCCGAGCAAAGGGAAGACTTCAACAAGAACCTGGAGCTCGATTTTAGCTACGTCCTGCCCGATATCGGTCATGTGCGCTGCAACGCCGCTCAACAGCGCGGGGCTATCAGCCTTGCCCTGCGCCTTTTGCCCCCGGAAGTCCCCACCATAGATGAGATGGAGCTGCCGGCGATATGCAAGGAGCTGGCCCTGAAGCCGAGGGGACTGGTAATAGTTTCTGGACCTACCGGCAGTGGTAAAAGCACCACTCTGGCGGCTATGATTAACCACCTGAACACCAATGAAAGCCGCCATATAGTCACTATTGAAGACCCCATAGAATACGTATACACCAGTAAAAAGTGCGCAATAACCCAGCGCCAGTTAGGCAGCGATACCGTATCCTTTGCCGCCGCCTTAAAGCACGTCCTGAGGCAGGACCCCGATGTGATTCTGGTGGGAGAGATGAGGGACCTGGATACGGCATCGGCGGCGCTTACCATAGCCGAGACCGGGCACCTGGTATTAACCACCGGTCATGCCCCCAGCGCCACTCAAGCCATGGAGAGAGTAATAGACCTGTTCCCCCCCGATGAGCGTCACCTGGCCCAGACGCGGTTAGCTTCTCTGCTGATTGCTGTGCTATGCCAGGTGCTCGTCCCCCGGGCTAACGGCTCGGGCAGGACAGTCGCCGTTGAGATTATGCTGGCTAATCCACCGGTGAGAAACCTCATCCGTGAGGGCAAAATCTACCAGCTGCCCAATGTAATCCGCACTCACCGGGAAATAGGCATGATCTCACTGGATGAAGCCCTGGTCAACCTCTATCTTAAAAAGACCATCACCGGTGAAGTCCTGCTCGCTACCTGCAACGACCGCCAGGAAGTAGAAAAGCTCATCGGTAAGGTTGAGGTCAAATAGCCTCTTAAATCTTTAAAAGCCCTCCCCCTAATAATTACCCCCCACTAAACGGCCTTCTTCCCCATGGCGATAAGCCGATAATAACAGAAAAGCTCATTGGCAAGGCCTTAAAAGATAACCTCACCAATAAGCTTTTCCAGTTCGCTTCTGCTATCAGCCAGGGCTTCGAAGCCCTCTAGCTATGATTACAAATGAGTGCCTTGGCTAGTTTTAGATGGCTAGGATTTACTCTGCCGGTGTCGGACAAACTGTCTGAGTTACGGTGCAGTCGGGATAGTCACCGGCAAAGGTATAGGTGCCATCCAAGTCGGCTACGCCGCTCTCAAAGTAGTTGGCCAAGTCGGCAACTGCAGTGGGGCAGGCTTGATTCTCAGCAACATAAGCCATGGTAGCTGTCGTCACCATCCGCTCTTCGATGTTGCACGCTTCCGTCTGGCCCTGACCGAAGAATCGGCCAAAGTTAGGCACCACTATTGCCGCCAGGATACCGAGGATAGCAATCACCACCAGTAACTCAATCAGGGTGAAACCCTTCTCGCCATAGCGAAAGCTCTTGAATAACCTCTTGAGTCTCATTTGTTACCTCCCTTCTCTTGGTTATTTAGACTCAATTTAGCCTAACTATTGTTAGGTATGTTCATGATATAATCTGCCCCTTTTAGGGTCAATGGTCCGTTAGTAATGGTTAGCGGCGATAACGTATAGTCATATGGGGCTAATAATGGGAGGCTTTTGCTGTCAGTAGTCCGATAGTAATGGTTGGAGGGTGTTAAAAAGGCTGGTAATAGCGTTTTAGGGAGGGGCTAGCTGGAGGGCTTATAGTTCCTTGGCTTCAAAGACCTTGATTCTCTGCCTCTGGGCAAACTGCTTGGCTTCTTTAGCCAGGCCGGGAACAGCGATGAAGACCTTGTCCATAATGCCTATATCATAGGCCTTATTATCAAAAGCGAATACCTTATCCAGTCCCACCGCTCCCCTGGCCGCCTCAGTGCCGATGGCGATATCATGAACAACGATGCCGTCATCCCTGGTAGCCAGTATATCTATTTCATGTGTCGCCCCGGAGCGGCCGCTAACCTTAGCCTTCTCCTTTACCTCGTAGCCGCACCGCTTCAAGTATTCTATGAGCTGGGCTTTGGACTTAACGGCAAAGGGCTCTTTGGGCGCTTCCACGGCGGGCTTGGCGGCACTACTGGCCAGCACCGTCTCCAGGCTCTTAATCTCAAGCACCTTTATCCTCTGCTGGCTGGCAAACTTCTCGGCTTCCTTGGTCAACCCGGGGAGGACGACCAGGACTTTATCATGAATGCCGATATCATAGACCTTATCATCAAAGTCACATACCTCCCCCAGCTCTACCGCCTCGCCGGCTACCTTAATGCCGATGGCAATATCATGGACAACGATGCCGTCGTCCTTGGTAGCCATTATATCTATGCTGTGTTCCGCCCCGGAACGCCCCTTGACGACAGCGTCTTCCTTTACTTCGTAGCCGAGCCGCTTCAAAGATTGTATGAGCTGGGCTTTGGGCTTGGCCTCGAACTCCAGCCAACCCCTCTTTGCCTCGTTGAAACTATAAGAATAGATAATTACCTCTTCGATTCTATCCTGGGGGGTGAGGGCATCGCACTTCAGGCAGCGCCATTGTATCTCCGGCTGGCTGAATATCTCGGAGCAATCGTAGCACTTGCACATCAAGCCCAGGCTCTGGTAGTCACCGCCGCCGATGCGCAGTTCCACACCGCACCGGGGGCAGATATAGCCCTCACCGGAAACAAACTCGTCCTCCAGCCCGCCGAACTTGCAGGAGAGGTGCTCAAAGACGCGGCCCCGGGCGAAGTTCCCCGAGCCGCATTGGGGACAACAGCTGTAGGGTCTTATATTCACCGAGCGGCACTGGGGGCAGCGGAGCAGTCTATCAAAGAAGTTTCTTACCAGCGTGTCCTTGTCGACCAGGGATTCCAGAATCGATACCACTTCCCTGCCCTTGACCTTTAAGGCCTGCTCCACCACCGGGTAGCTAAAGCCCAGCTCGCTAGTGAAATCAAGCTCTGGCCTGATGTCAACAATCCTCCCCGCCAGCAGCTCGGCCACCAGTTTCTTCACCCCTTCATTCCCTACCCCGCTGGCGGCTGGTGGGATTTCGGCTGCCCTGGGATTATCGCCTGTCGGCTGGCTCACTTCTGCCATTTTACGGCTCCAAACAACTTAAGCAGTTAAAGCCCAGTATAGTTAGACCGATAGTAAAAGTCAATATTACTTTCCTACTGCCTGGCTGTATTGACTTTAGCCGCCGAAGCGTAGAAAATAGAGGGCGTAATGGAAGCCTTTCTTATAGTCATCTTCGTTCTCGTCGGGATGACCGTAGCCAGCTTCCTCAATGTCTGCATCGACCGCCTGCCCGCCAACGAATCGCTGATTTTCCCCGCCTCTCACTGCTCTTCCTGCCAGCGCCGCCTGGCGGCAAAGGACCTGATTCCCGTTTTTAGCTACCTGTGGCTGCGCGGCCGCTGCCGCTACTGCCAGGCCCAAATCCCCAGGCGCATACTCTGGGTTGAGCTCGGCACCGGCCTCCTTTTCGGCTACCTCTACTGGCACTACGGCTTGAGCGCCGAGCTGGCTATCGCCGCCTTCTACAGCTGTCTTTTCATCGTGCTTATGGTCATCGACCTGGAGCGGGGGCTTATCCTGAATAAGATAGTCTACCCGGCTATGGTGGTAGCCCTGCTCCTCAGCACCTTCTCCAGCATCTTCCTGCCCGATATAGAGATTGTCCCCTTCATCGGCAGGGCGGCTATCGGCGGCGGCATTGGGCTGGTGGTTTTCTTTCTCATAGTCATTATCTCTCGAGGGGGGATGGGCTGGGGGGACGTTAAGCTGGCGGCGCTAATCGGGCTGGTCACCGGCTTCCCCCTGGTCATTGTCGCCCTGTTTATCGGGATAATCCTGGGCGGGGTGGTAGCCGTTATCCTTCTCGCCCTTAAGATAAAGAAGAGCAAAGAAACTATCCCCTTCGGCCCCTTCCTCTCCCTGGCGGCTATCGCCACCCTTCTCTGGGGAAACAGCATCATCAGCTGGTATCAGGGGCTCTTTTAGCAAATTTATAGCCCCCTCTTGACAATCTCCCCTTAACTAGAGTAGGATATAGCCCTATAGTAATAGCTCAAAAGTAATAGATAGCAGAAGATAATGAAATTAGAACGCCGAAGGTCCAGCATTGAAGTAATCGCCGATATGTTAAGGCTGGGTGAAGCTGGCAAGACCGAAATAATGTACAGCGCCAACATGAGCTACAGCCAGCTGCAAAAATATCTCAGCTTTTTACTGCAACTGGGGCTTATCACCAAAGTGACGGTGGGAAACCCGGTGATAACCTACAGGGTGACCAGGAAGGGCCTCCGCCTGCTCAGAAACATAGAGGGCATCCTGGAAATGCTCGAGTTGACCGGGGAGGATGACTTTTAAGAGCCTGTGTAATCTTTGACTTATAAGGCGTTAGCAAGGGAAAGCGCTACTGACACTAAAGCAACAAAAGGGTAGCGCTAAAAATTGTCTTAAAGGGAGAGATATGGCCGAAAAAAGAATGATGATACTGCCAGCGGATGTTATCAAGAAGATTGATGACAACCGCGGAGACCTGAGCCAGGCTGATTTCATTAATTTCCTGGTCGATAACCAGCTAAAAGGAGAAGTCCAGGATAAACAGCCCGTCGGCAAGGAAGAGATTATCTCTCTGATTGAAAGCCAGCTAAAAGAAGAGGCCAAGAAACAGCGCTATGTCACCCGGGAAGAGATTAAAGCCTTTGAGCAAGATATAAAGAGCCTGCTTAAGACCTTCCTCGACTTCTTTGTCAGCTACGGGCTCGAGCTGGGCAAAAAATCGCCCAAGGCCGAGTTCGAGGAGCTGAGCAGCAAGCTGGAAGAGCTGGAAAACCACCTGGCCGCTGACGGCGAGAGCAAAGAAGCCAAGATTAAATGGAAATAGCTTAAACCGGGATTAAATCCCTTTAAAGAGCCTTTTAGACCCCTTCTCATTAAACGAGAGGGGGTTTTTGTTATCCCCCGCTAATAGAACATTATTCTAGAACAGTATATCTTCCCTTTGCCCGCCCAATCTGCCATATTCAAAACAGACAATTATATTTGGATAAAGGCAAAGGGAAGTTTTAGTATGCTCTACATTGTTTTAGGCGGCCTTGGGCTCCTGGTAATATACGCTTTTGACATCGTTTCCCTGAAAAAGCTGCCGGCGGCCAAACCGCTTACCTGGGCGGTAGGTAACGGCTTGCTGGTCTTCGCGGCTATAATGGCCTGCCTTGCCCCGGATAAGCTCTCGCTACCTGTCTGGTCAACCTGGTTAGGCTGGGCTTTACTGCTGGTTTCCCTGCCCCTGCTGATATATTCCCTGTTTATTAACCTCCCTTTCCGCAGGACGTATATTGCCGCTGGCGTCGGGGACAGGCTGGTAAAGACTGGGCTCTACGCCCTTGTCCGTCACCCGGGGGTGCACTGGCTTGTCCTGGTCATGCTCTCTCTGATTTTAGCTTCAAGGTCAAGCTTAATGCTCATCGCCTCACCGATATGGATTTTGCTGGATATCCTGCTGGTAGCTATTCAGGACAAGCTCTTCTTCGGCAGGATGTTCTCCGGATATGACGACTACCGGCGGGAGACGCCGATGCTTGTGCCCACTAAACGGAGCATAAGAGCCTTCATAGACTCCTTAAAGCAGGCTGGCGCCTGAAAATCTTTTAAGACTAACCTAAGGGGGAATTTAAGATGACTACAGAAGCCGAATTAATCACCCAGGGTAAAAACGAAGAACTTTGGCGAAAGTGCTGCGGCTTTATTGACTTAAGCCTGGATGATTGCATGAATATTCAGCGGCGGTTACTCCTGGAGCAGATAGAACTGCTTAAAAATTGCAAGCTGGGACGGAGTATCATGCGCGGGGCTGAGCCCGAGACCGTGGAGGAATTCCGCAAGCAGGTGCCCATAACCACCTACACCGACTATGAACCGTTCCTCCTGACCAAAAACGAGCGCGCCCTGCCCCAGAAACCGCTGTTCTGGCAGCACACCTCGGGCAGGTCCGGCGAATATCCCTTTAAGTGGGTACCGGTTACCGCCCGGCAGTTTGACGAACTGCGAGCCCTTATCTTCGCCTGTCTGTCCTTCTCCAGCTGCCAGGAAAAGGGCGAAATCGCCTACAAGAGAAAGGACAAAGTCCTCTATGCTCTAGCCCCCCCACCCTACACCACCGGCTCGCTAATACACGCCGCCCCCCATGAACTGTTTGACTTTCTGCCGCCGGTAAAGGTGGCTGAGGACATGCCCTTCGAAGACAGAGTTCAGCTCGGCTTCAAAATGGCCCTATCCGAGGGGCTGGACATATTTTTCGCCCTTTCCAGCGTACTGGTAGCCATCGGCGAACGCTTCAGCCAGAGAAGCGGGGAAACCGGGACTAAAGATATTAAGGCGCTTATGGGCAACCCCAGGGCGCTATCCCGACTGCTAAAAGGACTGGTAAAAAGCAAGCTGGCCGGCCGCCCCATGCTGCCCAGGGACGTCTGGAAGCTCAAAGGTCTGGTCTCAACCGGCTCCGATGGCTCAATATTCAGGGAAAGGGTCAAGGAGATGTGGGGGAGGTATCCCCTGGATGTCTACGGCGGCACCGAGGGTATAGTCATGGCGACGCAAACCTGGGACTACCAGGATATGACCTTCATACCCCACCTCAACTTCCTGGAGTTCATTCCCCAGCAGGAAAGCCTGAAGTCCAGGGACGACCCCTACTACCAGCCGAACACGGTGCTTCTCAACGAGGTCAAGCCAGGAGAAATGTACGAGCTGGCCATCACCAACTTCTACGGTGGGCCGCTGGTCAGGTATAAGCTCGGCGATATGATTAAGATAACATCAATGCGCAACCAAAAGCTGAACATAGACATCCCCCAGATGGTGTTTCACTCCCGGGTGGACGATATGATTGACATCGCCGGCTTCACCCGCTTAACGGAAAGGGTTATCTGGCAGGCTATAGAGAACACCGGGGTAGCCTATAAAGAGTGGACGGTGCGCAAGGAGGTCAGGGAGAAACCGATACTGCACCTCTACCTTGAGCCCAGGGAAAACGGCTATATCAGCGAGGAGCAGATAGCCAAATCGGTGCACCACGAACTCAAAATGCTGGATGCCCCCTACGCCGACCTGGAATCATTTCTGGGCTTGAGGCCGTTAGAGGTTACCCTGCTCCCCGAAAACGCCTTCCAGGGCTATATGTTAAGGCAACAGGCGGCCGGCGCCGACCTGGCCCACTTAAAACCGCCCCACATCAACCCCTCCGACGGCATAATAGAATGCCTGGTCAATGGCGATAAGACAGCGCTAACAGCCAAGCCGGAAGAGCCGGCGGAAAGCATTTATAGTGAAACAAAATGAGCCAAGAAGCTATAAATAAGAACGGCCGAAGAGTAGTCGTTACCGGTCTGGGAGCGGTCAGCCCGGTCGGGCTCACCATTCCCAGCATGTGGCAGGCCCTCATTGCCGGCAAATCGGGGGTGGACCGTATCTCTAGCTTTGACCCGACGCCCTTTGAGACCAAATTTGCCGCCGAGGTCAAGGGGTTTGACCCCATGGTCTATGTCAACCGAAAAGAAGCCCACCGCATGGACAGGTTCACCCAGTTCGCGGTGGCGGCCAGCCTCCAGGCAGTAGAAACAGCCGAACTAAAGATAGACAGCAGCAACGCTGAGGAGACTGGCGTTATCATCGGCAATAGCGTCTGCGGTCTGCTTTCGGTTTGTGTGCAACTCAAGGTGCTGGATGAAGTAGGGCCGAGAAGGGTAAGCCCTACTCTGGCACCTACTATGACCGGCGATGCGGCCACGGTACAGACTGCCTTGCTATTGGGTACCAAGGGAATGAGCTACTCGCCGTCCTCAGCCTGCTCCAGCGGCAGTGATGCCATCGGCCAGGCCTATCAGGCGATTAAAGCCGGCCAGGCTAAGGTGATGGTAGCTGGCGGCACCGAAGCTCCCATCACCCCCATCGTCCTGGCTGGCTTTGGCGCTATCCATGCCTTATCAAGAAGGAACGACGGAGTGCAAGCGGCTTGCCGACCATTTGATGCTGAGCGGGACGGCTTCGTCCTGGGCGAAGGCGCCGCCATCATGGTCCTCGAAGATGCCGACTATGCCGTTGGGCGTGGCGCTCCTATCCTGGCTGAAATCTTAAGCTACAGCGCCACCAGCGACGCCTTTCACCTCATCCAACCGGCGCCAGATGGCGAGGGTGCCGCCCGGGCCTTAAGACTGGCCCTGAAAAGGGCTAACCTAAAACCCAGCGATATTGACTATATCAATGCCCACGGCACAGCTACCCTGCTCAACGACCGAACCGAAACCAGGGCTATTAAAAGCGTATTCAACGGAAATGGATATAACGCCCACCGTATCCCCATCTCCGCCAGCAAATCCATGCTAGGGCACCTTTTAGGAGCCTCTGGAAGCATCGAGGCGGTGATATGCGTCCTGGCCATAAACCACGGCATCGTGCCCCCCACTATAAACCTCACTCACCCCGACCCCGAGTGCGACCTGGACTACGTGCCTAATGAGGCGCGGGCGGTCAAGGTTGATACCGCCATGTCAAACTCTTTTGGCTTCGGCGGGCATAACTCGGTGCTCATCTTCCGCCGCTACTCGGAATAACATACCCCCAAATATTCCTATTGACAACTCCAAGGCTATAAGACATAATGAGTACTAATATATAATGGTGGCTATTTTTACTAGCTTCACCAGGTATCGGAGAAGAATCTCTTAAATGAATGTGTGGGCTATAATACCGCTCATTAGCTTCGTCATATTTGCTGTCCTAGCTGTAATAGTCCTGCAGCAAGCTAGAAAACGGGTAAATAGGATATTTGCTCTACTCCTTTCTGCCCTTGGCGCCTGGAGTTTCACCTCTTTTATGCTGCACCTCAATGCTTATCCAGAGCAGGCGCCACTATGGAATGAGCTGCTCGTCGCCGCCCTGCTATGGACGGCAGTCGGTTATTACCATTTCGTCAGGGCTTACAATAATAAACCAGGTGGAATAGGCGCATATCTCGGCTATGGGAGTGTGCTGGTCCTCCTGGCGCTTTCCCTCAGCGGCCTGGTAGTTAAATCCTCCTACGTCGTTGATGGGGTCCTGCATCATGACCTGGGATTCTCACTCTACGTCATAGGTGGCGTTAGTTTCATCTTCTCGCTTGCCGCCATGTTGATGCTAATCAATAGATACCACAGCTCTACAGACCCCACCGACCGCAACCGGACAATGTATTTAATAATCGGCTCAGGTTTGGTAATAGCTGTAAGCTATGTCTGTAACCTGATACCAGCTATAGCCGGGCTTTCCTTAGACCACCTGGGTAACTTGGCTAATGCCTTGATAATCGCCTATGCCATCCAGAGATACCACCTGCTAAACATCACCCTGGTGGCGCGAAGGGGACTGACCTACGTCATGGTGCTAGCCTGCCTGGCCGGCATCTATACCGGCGTCGTATTACTCGGGATGAGAGCCCTCCCCGACCAGCCGCTCTACGTCATTATAATACTCACCTCCTTCTTAGCCCTGCTGCTGATGCTGCTGGCCCGCCCGCTAAGGCACTTCATTCAAGAACTGATAGACCGTTTCTTCTACCGGGAAACCTATGAGTACCGCCAGACGCTGCTCACCTTCAGCAGTAAAATGGGCAATATCATCAACCTCAGTGAATTAGCCAACGAGATGTTACCCGCCGTAACCAAGGCCCTGAATATCAGCCAGGCCAAATTGCTCTTTGAAGATAGCAACAGCGGCGATTTCACCACCCAGTTTACCTACCCCGAAGCCGAAGACGAGTCCGACGATGAGCTCAACTTCGGCGCCGATAACCCGATAGTAGCCTGGCTGGATAAAGAAGGTAAACCCCTCAACCTGAAGCAGATTGATAATATCCCGGAACTTAAAGGGCTGTGGCAGACAGAAAAGGAGGGCCTGGCCGCCTTCGACCTGGAAATCCTGTGCCCTATCAAAAGCGGGGGCGGGCTAATCGGCATCCTGGCCCTGGGCAAAAAACAACGGGGAAAAATCTACTCCCATGAAGATATAGAGATAATAGTGGGCATGGCCAGCCAAGCCAGCATCCTGATTGAAAATGCCCACCTTTACGCCCAGGCGACAATAAGGGCCAATACCGATGGGCTGACCGGGCTATATAATCACCGCCATTTCCACGAACGTCTGGAGCAGGAGATTGCCCGAGGTTCCCGCTTCGGCAGCATGTTCTCCCTGATAATGCTGGACATAGACCTCTTTAAGTCCTATAACGATATCTACGGACACCTGGCCGGAGACGACGTTCTGCGCAGAATCGGCCGATACATTGAAAGCTCAATCCGGAGCATAGACCTGGCCTTTCGCTACGGCGGTGAGGAGTTCGCCATTATTCTGCCCGAGACTTCGCTCGACGCCACCGCCAGAGTAGCCGAACGTATTCGTAAAACAATAGAGTCAAAAACAAGCTTCCGGGCAATGCCGATAACGGTCAGCATCGGTATCGCCAGCTGGCCAGCCGACGGCGTGATGAAAGAGGAAATCATCGCCCGCGCCGATGCCGCCCTGTACCGGGCTAAACAATCAGGAAGAAACAGGACCTGTCTATCTTCGGATCTAGCCAAACCAGAGGAAACACCCGATGTAAACACAGAGCTTGAGGCCAGGCCAAGAGCCTTAAGCATTATCTACGCCTTGGCCGCTACCGTTGACGCCAAGGACCACTACACCTACGGCCATTCCCGGAAGGTCAGCGAATACTCGGTAGCCGTGGCTGAGGCGCTCAACCTGCCCCAGGACAGGGTAGCCACCATTCGCGCCGCCAGCCTGCTGCACGACATAGGCAAAGTCGGCATCCCCGATTCTATCCTCAGCAAAGAGGGACCGCTGACCGATAAGGAATGGGAGCCGGTTAAAGTCCACCCCCAGCTCGGCGTAGAGATACTCAGGCACATCATCGACCTGGTCAACTGCCTGCCGGCTATCCTGCACCACCACGAACACTATGACGGCAAAGGCTATCCCTCCGGTCTAAAGGGCGATAGCATCCCCATAGAGGGCCGCATCCTGGCTATAGCCGATGCCTACGACGCCATGACCTCTCCTCGCCCCTACCGCGAGCAGCTCTCAGCGCAGGACGCCCTTGATGAGTTGAAACGCTGTGCCGGAACCCAGTTTGACCCCGAACTGGTAGAAATCTTCCTGAAGCTTATTGAGGCATCCCCGTCAAGAAGGCTGGAGATAAAGTAAGAGCCGCATCATTCGGTAACCCTGTAAAGGCAGGTCTCCTTAAGACTACAGCGCCGACAAACCTCAGCCTGCGTCCACCTCGTCATCTTGGGCCCTATGCCGACGACCATAGAGGTTGACTTGCGGGGGACCATCACCCCTGAGGCGGTCAGGCTCACGCCGATTTCCTTGGCTTTAGCCAGCTTTAATAAATTCCACTGCTCGGTGAGGGGGAAACCGGGCATACCCGGCACAACCGGGCTGCTTATCTCATAGCCCCTTGAGGAGACCCCATCGGCGATAGATTTCAGGGCTTGGGGAATCAGGCTGTCTACGGCGGCGCTGCCGATGCCGTCCAGGAGCGTACCTCGTAGATGCTGGCCGCGGCTGGTGTAATCGGTTACCTGTTTTTCCAGCCCGGGGCCGATGGTGGCGACGATAACGGTAAGCTCCTTGGCTTCGGGGAAGATTGCCGCTAGCAGGGGCCCCTCTATGGCTTTACCGCCCTCCAGCGATATACCTTCGGGGCTCATCCCGGTTACGGGGTAGATTTCATAGGCAACAGCCGGCTCCAGGAGATGCGTCTTCTTGACAGTGGCCAGTATTTCGGTAATCAGGCTCTTTATCTCAGGCCTGACCTTGGAACCTCCCCTGAACCCCTGCCGGCGCAGTACTTCCCGAATCTTTAAATCCAGGGGAATATCACGGATTACGGGCATTCTCCTCTCCCTCGGGGTTTTAGTTACATGAAAGTCTACCAAAAAAGCAACCCCGAGACAAAAAGGCTTTGCCCCGGGGTGCCACTCTTAACACTCTGGCCCTATTTATATACCTTGCCGTACTCCATGGCGAAATCGACCATGGCGTGGACGTTCTCCGCCTTGGCCTGGTCGAAGAAGGCGCCGTTGTTGACGATGTAACCGCCGCCCGGGGCGCAGGTATCGATAAGGTTCTTGACGTAGTCTTTCACCTGCTGGACCGTACCCAGGGCCAATAAATCGGAGGGCACGTTGCCGCCCAAGCAGGCGACCTTACCCAACGTCTTCTTGGTCTTAACCATATCGCTCTGGTCAATCATCCAGAAAGTCTTGCCCTTTGGCATGTCCTGTAAGGTCTCCATACGCGTGGTCCAGTGCCCCTCGGCCGCGGGGAAGGGCACGCAGCCCTCATTGATTAAGCCCATCATAACCTTCTTGAAGGTGGGCCAGTAGAACTTCTGGAACTGGGCATCGGAGAGGAAGCCGTCAGCGCCCTTATGTAGGGGCATGAACACCAGCGGCTTTCCGTTCATCTGGGCGGCGCCGACACCCATCTTAATCATCAACGGGGTCAGCCTGTCCATAGCCTCGAGGAGCTTATCGGGCTGGCGGTACATATCCATCATTACCCCCCTGGTGCCCCTCAGGGTATCGCTGAGCACGTCGAAGGGGGCCTTGGTAAAGCCAGCGATTATGTTGGGATAGCCTAATGCAGTTATCTCGGCATTCCAGGTCATGATAGGTCCCACCCACTTCATAACCTCGTTGCCCGCCTCCATAAGCTTCTTCAAAGCTTCCTGAACGGGCGGCACGCCGAAAGGTATGAAGTTGTAGCCGAGGCCGTACATCTCGAGGATGCCGGTAAAAGACGGCAGCGTCTGGAAAGGAGCCAGTGCGCCGAAGATGCGCGGGAAGTAGGTATGAAGAAAATAATCGGTGGGGTCGTTAATCAAGGCGTCGTATTCATCGGGCTTCATGTATTCGCCTTCGTTAGCCTGGTATGACTGCTCAGGGGGGACTCCGTGGCCGGGCCAGGAATACAACTTGTAGTCGAGGGCCTCAAAGAACTTCCCCGGGCCGGGCATATCGACACCGAGGTGTCCATCCGGCTCAAATTCCTGGATGAATTTCTTGTAGGCCGCGTAGAGCTTATCGTAATCATACATGGCGTCCTTGGGGGTTATCCCGGCGTTATAAACGGGGAAAAAGCTGGGAAGTAAAAAGACCGGCACCCTGTCCGGCAGCTTCTTCATTTGAATGGCGTCTTTTGCTCTGGTTATTCTTTCCTTGTAAGCCTTCTCCGCCTGGGGACTGGCGAACTTAAGGTCATTCCCCTCGGGGTCTTTCGGCGCCATCCACCGGGCAAAGAGCGCCTCCTGCCTCTCATCCGCTGACATCTCTGCCCATTGCTTTTCCATTTTAATTACCTCCTGACCTTATCTGCTCTTAATTTAAGATTATCACCCAGCCCCTATCCACTTCTTGGCCAGGGCAACTCCGGCCATAGCGTCTTTGCCGAAGGCATCAGCGCCGGTATACTTCCTTACCTCATCGGTAATCTGCCCGCCGCCAATCATGACCTTCACCTTGTCCCTCAAGCCGGCAGTTTTCATGACTTCTATAGTCTGTTTCATGGAATCAAAAGCCAGGGTAAGGAAACCGCTCAAACCGACAATAGGGGCGCCGCTCTCTTTTATCTTGTCAACAAACTTCTGTGCCGGAACATCCACGCCGAGGTCATAGACCTCAAAGCCGTTAACATCAAGCATAAAGACGACGATATCCTTGCCGATGTCATGTATATCGCCGGCAACGGTGCCAAAAACGACCTTGCCCAGCCGCTTGGTCCCCACCTCCTTGGTCAGCTTGGGTTTAACCAGCTCGGTTACCGCCTTCAGTATTTCCCCGGAGTAGACCAGGTCGGGGATGAAATACTCGCTAGCGGCAAAGCGCTTGCCCACGACCTCCATACCTTTTCGGGCTTCGTCTAAAATCTTGAGGGGCTCTTCACCGGCACCCAGCTTATCCTTAACAATCTTGAGAGCCTCTACTTCCTTCAAATCAGCTAACGCGCTCGCTAAGTCTGCCGCCATTTTCTTTTACCTCCTTAAAATCTTAATTGGACTATCCCATCGGCTAGCCTCAATATATTAACCTCATTTTAGCACCTCCCTATAGTTTACCTTACCCCCATCCCCGCTTCAAGCTCCTCTATAGAAGGTTATGCCCTTGCTGGTGTAGCCAAGGGCATCTAATGGTTATCCGGAGCGGTGTATCAGCTTTAGAGCTACAGCCCCAGATAGGACTTTTTTATCAGCTCCTTTTTCAGCAGGTCTTGGCTTTTACCCTGAAGGGCAACCCGCCCGTTTTCCAAAACGTATGCCCGGTCAGATATCTCCAGGGTATTCCGCACGTTTTGCTCAATCAGCAGGATAGTAAGCCCCTCGTCGCGCAGGGACTTTATGACCTCGAATACTTCTATCAGTAACCTCGGGGCCAGACCATATGACGGCTCATCAAACATGCACAGTTTGGGCCTGGACATCAAACCCCGACCCATAGCCAGCATCTGCTGTTCGCCACCGCTTAACGTCCTGGCTAACTGCCCGGCTCTTTCTTTCAATATAGGGAATATTTTATAGACCTGCTCAAAGGTTTCCGCCCTGTGTTTCCAGGCTCTAGAGGAATAGGCGCCCATCTCCAGGTTTTCACGCACCGACATTTCGATAAAAAGTCTCCTGCCCTCGGGTATATGCGAAAGGCCCATTCCCACAATGCGGTGAGGTGCCATCCCAACTATCTTCTGACCCAGGAACTCCACGGTACCCGAAGTCGGAACCAGCACACCGGATATAGTATTAAGCAGTGTTGTTTTACCGGCCCCGTTGGCTCCAATCAGGGCCACTATTTCCGCCTCTTTGATATCTAAGGAAACATCCCACAAGGCTTGAGACTTACCGTAAAAAGTATCTACTTTGTTAACTTTCAGCATAAGCCTACTCTCCCAGGTATACCTCAATAACCTTCTTGCTGGTAGCTATCTCGTTGGGCGTTCCTTCGGCAATCTTCTCAGCGTGGTGGAGGACTATGATTCGGTCGCACACCCCCATAATCGCCTTCATAACATGCTCAATCATAAAGATGGTAACCCCTCTCTTCCTGATTTCGGTTACCAGCTCCATAGCCTCGGCTGTCTCCGTGGAATTTAGACCCGCCATCAGCTCATCAAGCATTAATAGTTCCGCCTTGGTAGCCAGCGCCCTGGCCACCTCAACCCGCTTCTGGTTAACCAGGGTCAAGCCCCCGGCCGGGACATCCTTCAGTGCCGACAAGCCGACAAAATCTAACAACTCGTCGGCCTCTTTATTAGCCTCGGCTCCCGACAAACCGGTCGGCGTGCCGAACAGCGCGCCCAGCCGCACATTCTCAACAGTGGGCATATTGGGGAAAACCCTGACCTCCTGAAAGGTCCTGGCCACTCCCTTCCGGCAAATTCTATGCGGTCTTAAGCCGCTAATCTTCTCGCCCTTAAACTTTATTACCCCGGGTTTAGGGGTAAAAGTCCCTGATATAAGATTGAACAGCGTTGTTTTACCCGCCCCGTTGGGACCAATCAGACCAACGACCTCGCCCCTGGTCACGCTAAAATCTACCTTCAATACCGCGGCCATACCGCCGAAGTACTTGGTTACCCCTTCACCTTCAAGTATCTGCATCTTTCCCCTACGAGCCGATTCTCCTGACATTATAATATATTCTCCCTCCTCATGGCGAGTAGCCAGAAGGATAAAAAATCATCATGCGGCAAAAATGATAATGATAGCCAGTGTCACGCCAATGGCTGTTACCACGCCTCCCGCTTTAAGAAGTTCTTTGGCTCCCCTTCTTTCTCTAAAAGCAAACCAGCCTGCCAGCCCGCCGACAATCCCAGTAAGAACGGGGAGAAGTATTGCCCAGCCAGGGGTCTCATCTTTTTCCGTCTTTTTAAGTATCACCCCCACCAACCCCTCGGGCATGTACAACATCGCGATTACCAGGATAACACCGAAAATAAGCATATATAACTCGGCAAAGGTGGTTATCAGTTCTTCTTGCAGGTAGGCAAAAATAACGGCGCCGATTATCGGACCGTAAAGCTGTCCCATGCCGCCAAAGATAGCCATTAAGACCGGCAAGAAAGAAAAGAGCGCATTAAAGGCAATGTATGGGTCAATATATATCCATCTGGTGGCTATGGTTGCCCCAGCGGCCCCCATAAAGAAGGCGCTGATGGCAAAGGTGAAAACCTTCACCAGGGTTACATTAACGCCAGTATGAGCCGCGGCCTCCTCATTCTCACCGATGCTCTGCAGGGCTAAACCGAATCTAGAGCGTCTGATAAAGTAGACGGTAAGCATTAATACTGCAAAAAGGATGAGCATGGCGTAGTAAATAGTGTTGTAATCTATGGGAACAACGAATCGGCCACGTATACCGCTTATATGAAGCTCCCAGAACACGAGAAGTTGCGCGATGAGTATAACGAGGCCGAAAGTGAAGATAGCAAAATATATGCCCCTCAGCCTCAAGGTCACAGCGCCAACAATAAGGGCAACTGCGAAACTGATTAGCCCACCAACTAAAATAAAGACAGGCAGGGGTACAGATTTTCCAATTAAGGCAGCAGCATACAAACCGAGGCCGAAGAAGGCCGCCGTAGCCAGTGACATGTAGCCGGTAGGACCGGAAAAAAGGGCCCAGCTCACTGCAAGGATAACAAACATAATGAGGCTGGTCATCAATATGGGGGTATAACCTGAGGCATAGAAAGGCAGGGTAGCTAATAACGCCAGGACAGGGAGAAGTATCCCTGCTGTGAGTAGCCTGCCCTTTTTCTCTTTGGTGAGTAACCGCTCAGCAAACCAACCTGAGTAGGTCAAACACAGGAAGCCAATTGCGACAAACAAGTATTGCATGGTTACACCCTATCGTTGTTCAGCGTAATTTTCATTCGTCTACTTCCCCATAATGCCTTTCGGTCTTACCAGGAGCAGGATAATGAATATGAAATAAAAGGCAGCCACGGTTAAGCTCGACTCAAAATAGGTTACCACGCTGCCAATAATACCCAGCATAAAACCACCAATAAAACTGCCGGGAATACTGCCCATCCCACCTATGACAACGACAATGATGGCAATTATTGTATACCCCAGGCCCATAGTCGTGGAAATAGGGAAGCACATACTTAGCAGTACGCCGGCAAAACCGGCCATTAAAGCACCAAAGCCAAAACATAAGGCCAGCATATTGGTGATGTTTACCCCCATGAGTCCCGCCGTCGCCGGGTCTTGAGCCGCCGCCCTGATGGCTTTGCCCAGGCGGGTACGGACTAAAAAGAGATAGAAGGCTAAACCTATGCCTACGGCAAAGCCAAGGGTTACCAGGCGATTGGCGGCAAATACCGCCCCAAACAAATTCACCGGATAAGCTAAATAGGTGTAACCCCTTGAAACGGAGCCCCAGGCTATTATGGCTATATTTTGAATGACGTAGAGGAGACCAAAAGTGGCTAACAGGGAAGTACCCTCAAAGGCGGCTAATGATGGTGCCGATTTAAAGAGGCTCCGGAACAAAGTCCGGTGAAGTAGAAAACCTATTATGAATATAATGGGACCGATAATAACCAGACAAATCAGCGGGTTGATGCCAAATACGGTATACAGCATCCAGGTGGCAAAAGCGCCGACCATAATAAACTCACCGTGAGAGATGTTCAGCACCCGGGCAACGCCGTACTGCAGGCTCAAGCCCATAGCAATCAGGGCATAGATACCGCCCAGCAACAACCCGCCAATCACTATATCTAGGATTGTTACTAACATATCATTAATAACTTTCTGACCTTACTAATCAAGGGCGCAGGCTGCCTAAGGACGCAGGAAAAGTCCTGGTAGAAAATAACATCCGCTATCGGTGTTATTTTCACACCTTTTAGACAGCCTGCTTAACTATTTTCCGCCAAACTTCCTAAACCCAATAATGTCTCTAAAACTTGATGTCTACGGTGATGGCCACGCTGGCTTGGGATAGAGAATAAAGTCTGTGGTTTCAGTCCCCTCGGGACCTATAACCTCATATACGCCGCTTTGCCACTGTGCAACCTCACCAGGATGGCATTCTCTAGCCAGAAGTCCGCCGCCTGCACCATCAAGGGTCATATCAAACCAAGTATCTCCCAAAACCGTAGTGAAGTGACTCGTAGCCATGATATCCCTTATGGCATCCTGGTCCAGAGTTCCAGCCTCAACGATAGACTCCTGCAGACATTGCAGTGCCGCCCAGTAGAAGGCACTTCCCCACCAGTCAATAAAGGCTTCTTCGTCACCAAAGGCTGCCAAGCCTACATCACCAGTATGTTCGACCAGCAGGTCGGCAAGTGCATCCAATTCGGGAGAGCTTTCCCGGTTCCAGGCACCAAAGCCCATCAGTCCTTCCATCACTTCTCCACCGAAAATGTCATAGAAGAATTGGAAGTTAACTCCAGGTCCCAGTACCATGATATCCGGATTGTAGCCAATCGCCATTGACTGACCGACAACCGACATGGTCGTAGGCGGATAGACGAAAGCGCATAAAGCATCGGCGCCGGAATCCCTGGCCTGCTTCAACACTAGCTCTACGTCCGCAGCGCCAACAGGAACTGCCTCACCCATAACTACCGAAATACCACGCAAGGCGAATTCGCTGAGAGCGGTATGGTAGTACTCAACGCCATGGAGGTCATTGATGTACATTATGGCCACTGTCTCCACGCCCAGGTCCACGAAAATGTCAGCCAGGACCGGTACCTGGTAGTAGTCAGAGTAATTCAGGACGCCAAAGACATAGGGCAGCTCAGGCAACATAGCGGTGAGGGTCGTACAACCACCCTCAGCGCCCAGGTATACATAGCCGTAGTTATTGGCTAGAGGAGCGGAGGCGTAGAGGAAAGCGGTGGAACAGTTAGGAAATAGGAAGTCAACCTCGTCCTGTAAAATCAGCTGTTCAATCAGCCTCGTCGACGTGCCCAGGTCACTGGTATCATCATACATGATGTATTCTAAAGGTAAAGCCCTGTCATACTCGTCTATATAGATACCACCTGCGGCATTGACCTCATCAACCCACATTTGGATGATTGGCCCAAATGCGTAATCCCCGATATCCTTTAGAAAGCCGGAGACAGGTCGGGCGGCGCCAATAAGGATGCTATCTCTGGTATCATAGTCATCGGGGGGTGGCGTGGTTGTTTCGGTTGGTTGGGTCGGGGGCGGGGTGGTTGTTACGTCCGCATCTCCGTCGCAGCTGACAGCAACCAGGCTGAAGACCAACAACAATGCTAACGGAATCAACAATAACCTTTTACTCACTTGTTTCTCCTTTCCTGAATTTCCAGGATAGTCTTAAGATATTTCATCACAAAATCTTACATCGGCACCTCCTAAGTTATTATAGTTTCTGATTGTAATCCTGCAGAGAGTATAATTAACCACCCCCGCTTTGTCAATACTATATCAAGACAAATCGCTTAAAGTATCACTCAAAAGCTGGATGCTTTATAGACCGCAAGCAAGATATTATATCGCTATGCCCGCCTTGTCAAGTAGGGGGGCTCTTTTTGTCGGTTTTTGTAGCTCGGCGGTTGACTCCAGCTAACGCCAATGATAGTATACTGCCACAAGAGCATTGCAGGAGGAGATAAAATATGGAAAAGAAATGGGAGGAGTTAACGCCGGATGAAAAGCAGGAGACGCTTTTTGCCAAATGCCTTTCCGCAGAGGGGATAGAGTTTGCCAGCCCCCAGGCCGAGAAGTCTTATGAAGAGAGAGTTACCCGCTTAAAAGACGCCATTCAGCTAAAGAAGCTGCCGGACAGGGTGCCGGTACTGCCCATCACCAGCTTTTTCCCCGTTTATTACGGCGGTATAACCCCCCAGGAAGCGATGTATGACTACGATAAGCTCTACGCGTCACACAAGAAATTCATTCTGGACTTTGAGCCGGATGTGAATATAGGCGCCGGTAACCCCTGCCCGGGAAAGGTCTTTGATATCCTCGACTACAAGCTATATGCCTGGCCCGGCCATGGGGTCTCACCCAATCACACCTACCAGTGCCTTGAAGCGGAATACATGATGGCCGATGAATACGACGCCTTGATTCAAGACCCCTCCTATTTCTTCACCGCCACTTACTTCCCGCGCATCTTCGGTAAGCTGGAAGCCTTCAAGATGCTGCCCAATTTTTCCAGCGTCCAGGAGATTGTCTTCGTCGGCCTTAACGTGATACCCTTCGGCCTGCCCGATGTTCAGGCCGCCTACCAGACCCTCTTTGAAGCCGGGGCCGAAGCCATGAAATGGGCGGGGGTTGTCGGTGCCTTCAATAATGAGATGGCATCGCTGGGCTTTCCCAGCCTCTTCGGCGGCTTCAGCAAGGTGCCCTTTGACGTCATTGGCGATACCTTGAGGGGCACCAGGGGGATAATGCTGGACCTGTACCGCCAGCCCGATAAGCTCCTCGAAGCCCTGGAAGCCATCACGCCGATGATGATTAACATGGGGGTGTCGGCGGTAAAGATGAGTGGTGCTCCGGGCGTGATGATACCATTGCACAAAGGGGCCGACGGTTTCCTCTCCGATGAGCAGTTCAAGAAATTCTACTGGCCTTACTTCCGCAAACTCATCATGGGCTTGATTGAGGAGGGCTGTGTGCCCTTTTCCTTTGTCGAGGGTGGCTATAACACGCGCCTGGAGAGTATCAGTGACGTCCCCAAGGGTAAGACGATGTGGGCTTTCGACCGGACCGATATGGCCAAGGCCAAGCAGACAATCGGCAAGGTTGCCTGCATCGCCGGCAATATGCCCACCGATTTGCTCAGCGTAGGCACCCCACAGCAGGTGAAAGAGTACGCCAAGAACCTCATCGATACCTGCGCCCCAGGTGGTGGTTACATCATGTCGAACGGCGTCGCCGCCGACGAGGTCAAGGCGGAAAATGTCAAGATGATGATGGACTTCACCAAGGAGTACGGCGTATACAAATAGAAATAGTATAGCTCCGGGTTATCCCGGTTGCTTTCCTACAATATTATATAAGCCCGAGGGGGTTACTTCTTTGGCGGAGCCTTCTCGGGCTTTTGATATATGGAGGTATGCACCCCGGAGGTGTCGGCTCCCACATAGCTGAACCCGGTATTCTCGCCGACACTGTTGGGGTCGAAGGCTTTTTTGAGCTTGCCGAACCATATATGGTAGTTGGATGCCCGCTTGCCGATTACATCAACAGGCAGGATGCCCATTGACGGCACCGCGAAACAGCCGTCCAGCGCCCTCTTGCCCACCTTGGCCAGCCAGTCCTGCACCGCCTTGGACGATTTTTCGTCGTAGGGATTATATCGGCAGAATATCTCGGTGTGCCCCAGGTGCCCCCCTTCCTCCCCCCAGCCGAACTGCTGGCCGTCGTCGGCTATGACCAGGCCCTTCTCTATCAGCTCCCGCTTGAGTACAGCCGCTTCTTCCAGCCACCTCACGTGGTTATCGTATCTCTGGCCCTGCACCATCATCGAAGAGAACATGCCGCCGGCGCGGAAGGTCTCTCTGATAGAGGCGCAAACCCGCGTGCACTGGAACAAGAGGGTGGCTTCGGCATCGGGGTCTTCCACCGCTTTCAGGGACTCACCATCGGTTTCCTTAATAATCTGCGCCAGCACCTTCTTCTTATATTCAAAGTCCTCGTCGAAGTTGCCGGCGATGATGACCATGAAGCCGGGCCCCTGTACCTCCCTGGTGAACTGCTCCAGGGTTTCAAAGTCTTCCTCGTTGCTGGTAGTGATGTTGGAAGATACCATGGAGGGGCAAAAGCCCATGAGCTCGAAGGCTATCTCGCTCTCGCCGATTTTAAGCTCGGCTTCAATCAGCTTCTCGATGGAGGGGAAGGAAAAATAGCGCACCATCATGTTCATCTCTGATGGTTTCTTACTAAGTGTGTAGCGCGGCGATAGTCCTTCCAGCGGAAATGCCGATGGCCCCGGCCAGTGATATACCTTGGTCGCCTGCTTGGTAATTACCCCCCCGCCCCGGTATACGCCCCTCAAAGACGGTCCCGGCCCGTCGCCGCAGAACCACTCATCGGAAGCCCCCAGCGTCCCCAGCCTGACTATCTCCCCTTCATCGGTGACCCATTCCGTGGCCAGGTCGTTGCGGTCACCGGTGCTGGTGGTCATCCCCATATGGCCGTGGCCGGACATGGCCAACGCCGTGCAGGTGGAGCCCGACCCCTTTACGTTACAAATCATGCCCCTCTTGAAAAGCTCGGCCATCAGCTCCGCCGAGATAACGTAAGGCTCGACCACGGCATACATGTTTTTCTCGTTGATTTCGATGATGCGGTTCATCCTTCTCAAGTCTAAGAAAATAAAATCGTAGGTGGGCGCGAAAAGCATCCATCCCGTACTCTGCGCTTTGTAGGGTATCTTGTGCTTGTTACACAGCTTGATAACGGCGGCAACCTCTTCCGTGCTCCCGGGAAGAATCACGGTTAAATCCGGGGAACGATAGGCGTCTTTTATGGCCGGGTCATCGGAAATATTCTCCGCCCCCACCACATCCTCGAACTCCTTATATATATCTTTGCTTAAAGCCATGACTCATTGCCCCCTTTTTTTAGATTGCCTTCCCTACTATTTCAACAATATCGTAGACCTTTAAGCTACTGCCGCTTTCCTTGATAGCTTCTTTAAAATTCTTCCCGCACCAGGGACAGGCAGTGGCGAGCGCCTCAGCCCCGGTGGACTCGGCTTCTTCGATGCGCTCTCCTGCCGTCCACCTGGCGAACTCGGGGTTGGACTCGTTGACGCCGCCGCCGGCGCCGCAGCACCAGGCGTATTCCTTGATCCGGTCCATCTCAAAGAGCTTTACCCCGGGAATACTCTTGAGCACCTCCCGCGGCGGCTCGTAAACGCCGTAAGTGCCCCGGCGGTATACCTTGGGAGGGTCGAAGACAAACTTGTAGCCCGGAATCTTTTTCCCCTGCCAGTGTATCCAGGGCTCGCCCAGCCTACCCAGATAGCAGGGGTCGTGATAGGTAACGGTCAGGTTGACCTTCTTGTTCAGCTTGAGCTTGCCTTCTTTAATCAGGCGGGCCAGATATTCGGTGATATGCAGCACCTCCAGGTCGCCCTTGAGGTTGTATTTGTCGTAGAGCACCTTGAAGGCCTGATAGCCGTCGGCGCAGCTGGTCACCAGCGTCTTGATGCCGGCTTTTTTAAGCATGTCCATGTTCTTCTTGGCCTGTTTCAGGAAGTCATCTTTATAGCCCATCTGGAAGGCCCTGCCGCCGCAGCAAGACTCGTTTTCGTAGCCGATGCCGAAGTCAACCCCGGCCTTTTTGAGTATCTTAGCCGTGGCCCTGGCCAGCTTCTGGTAGTCCTTGTCGTAACTGGTCAGACAGCCGACGTGGTAATAGACATCTACCTTTTCTTTGGTGGCGTCTTTAATGCCCAGCCCTGCGGCCCAGGCGGAGCGCTTGCCCTTTGCCCCCGCCAGCATGGTGCCCTGCTTGCGCAGGCTGTTAATCACCTTATCCAGAGCGGGATGAGTGTGCCCCGTCTCCACGCACCTGATTCTGAACTCGTATATCGGCTCCAGCACCTCCATGTCCATGGCGTACTTGCAGGAGGTATCACAGCCGCCGCACATCTGGCAGTTATAAACTATATCGAGGAGCTTATCGGTATACTTAAAGCCGCTGTTCAACATCTCCTTGGCGATAAGCAGCCTGCCCCCGCCAGAGTAGGCGTGGAAATTATACCTGGCTATGCTGGGGCAGGCGTAGGAATGCTCAACCCCCTTTACCATCTGCAGGGGTATATGCTTGCAGGCCGAACACCGGCAGCACATCTCCACATCGCCGCGGTAATCTTCTATTGCCATCTTGTCTCCTCCCCAGAGTTTATTCTCCTCTAAAAACAAAGCTTCCCCGGGTTCATGACATGGTTGGGGTCTAATATCGTCTTAACCCTGTTTAAAGCGTCAACGTAAGCCGCATCCCTGTTTATAATCATCCGGGCGCTCTTGTCATAAGGCCTGGAGAAGAAGGCGCCCGTGGCCATTAAGCAGTTGACGGCTTCAGCGGATAACTCCTTGACTCGCTCCAGCTCAACCGGGTCTTGCGGGTCGTAAAACAGGTTAAACTCGCAGTGGCAGTTGCTGCCCTGCACTATAGGCTGGAGGTAAACCCCCATGTCCAGAGCGGGGTAGCCGGACTTATTAGCTACATCATTCATGACGCCAATTTGGCCTTCGAGCTTATCATAGGTGGTGATAAAGAATATATCGTGGCAGGCACCTTTATAGCCGAGCTTCCAATAGGGCTCGGGGGAGGGCCGCTTCACCATCTTCAACATCTCAACCGCTGAAACGCTGCCGACGGCCTTATCCGCCTCCAACCCTATCCGCTTGGTTATGTCCGAGATGCCCTTTATCTGGGAGCTCACCCTGTCTTCGGGAAAATAATCATAGCCGGCCAGGTTGAAGAAAAGCACCCAGGGCGGCAGGATGTCCTTGATATCTTGGTAGTCATCGGGGAATTTCCTGGCCATGATAGCCGCCAGGTTGGAGTCGTTCAGGATAAAGCACTCGTTGACCAGCCTGAGCCTCACCAGCCAGTGGACCAGCTCAAGCAACTTATCGAGTTCGGCGGAGCTGACCAGAAAAGGCTCTTCAAGCTTGGGCAGTATTTCACACCTTAATGATGCCCAGGTAACGATGCCCATCGTCCCCTGCGCCCCCTGGATAAGCCGGTACCAGGCCGCCGGGCCGGGCCCGTAGGGCGTCTTTTGGGCGCCGCCGGCGGCCCACTGCTCTTCAATGGTGCCCGGGCCAGCGGCCTGCCCGGTCCGGAACATGTCGCCAGTGCCGAAGACGACCTCAACGCAGGCCAGCGGGTCTGATATATCCCAGTGATACTTGGGCATTACCACCGGTTCTCTCTCCAGCATACTGCCGATAACGGTCTTAGACCGCCGCGGCAGTAAAGGCATGTTGAGCCTCAAGCCTTCTTTTTCTACCGCCGGTATCAGCTCGGCGAAGGTCACCCCCGGCTCAACCATGGCCACCCGGTGAGCGCGGTCAACGCGGATAATCTTTTTCATGCCGCTCAAATCGACGACCACCGCCCCCCCGGTGCCGGGAACGGTATCGCCGCGAAAATGGGGGGAGCCCGAGCTTACCGGCACCAGCGGGGTGCTCTTATCATTGGCCCACTTGACCAGCTTCTGCACCTCATCGGCATTCTTAGGTTTCACCACGCACCTGGGCCTTATCGGGGAGACAAAACTAAAATCCCCGGAGTACTCCTCCAGGGTCTCTGCATCATCAAGGACATTCTTAGCGCCGAAGATTTTTACCAGACTCTCATTACCAGCCATAATCCTGCTCCTTTGCCCTGATTATTTAAAGCTAAGCGGGACAAAAACTGCCCTATTATACCACAACATTTCCAGCTTCAATAGACCTTAAACCCTTATTGACAGACTTAGGGTGATAACCTATTATCGTCAAAATTTGTAGAGCCTTGCCGTCTTGGCTTTGGTAATAAGGAGATAAAGAAGCGGGGGAAATAGCGCCGGGCTTTTAATCCGTGGTGCTTTCTTCGTATTCCCGCCTTAGCTCTTCCACCGTCTTCTGTAACTGATTTCCTTTTTCCTCCTCGCTTAACCGGTGCAAGGGAGGAATCCACTCCATATCCCGCAGGTTTTGCGCCACCATGGACAGCAGGTCGTAGGGGATGGAGATGAGCATCAAGCCTTCCGGGAGTATGCCGCGCGTTTTCATGCCGAAGCCAAGACCGGTGACGAAATAGTTCAGGTCGCCGCTGACGAAGGGATAAACATAGAGCCAGGCGCACATTATAACCGGTGTGCTCCTGGTGGTTATCATCCTGCCCGTGGAATAGCACAGCGCCCGCAGTAGAATATCGGCCTGGTTCACCGCAGCCGTAATAATAAATACATCCGGCTCAAAGGTCAGCTCATCCATAGGAGAGAAAGCGACATACCTGACGGTCCCTTGAGCCAGCTTGGGGATGTAATTATAGATTCGGCGGTTAGCCCGCGCTTCTTTGTATATACCATCCTTGGGGCCCACCTGCCCGCTGGCGAAAATAGGGTTGGCCGGCTCCATGCCCAGCACTACCGGCCCCATGCAGGTGAAATTATCTCTGGCGGCGTAGAAAGGCGGGCTTTTCTGGGCCTCGCCGAGCATCTCGCAAAAAGCCAGTCCCTTGTCCAGCTTCTTCAAGCCAGCGGGTCTATTGAGCAAGAACTTAACGCCCACCGGCTTTCTCTCGAACTTGAACTCATCAAATATAGATAGGTCGCTCATAGTTACCTCCCTGCAATTCTATTCCCGGTAAGAATATGATGGATCTAACTCCTTGGCCATTTCTTCGCTTCGCTTCTTGACCTCCTTGATAAACCCCTCTCTGCCCAGATTGAACCAGTAAGGCTCCCACTCCATATCATTCAGATTATCAATCAGACCGGGGAGCAGGTCGAAGGGTACGGTGATAATAATCAGGCCTTCGGGCAGAACCTGCCTGGCTTTCATGCTGAAACCGAGGCCAGTGATGGTGCAGTTCAACTCGCCGTTGAGGTAGGGGTGGGCGTACATCCAGGCGCAGGCTAAACAGGTCGTCCCTTTAAAAGACCACATCTTGCCGTCGGAATAACTGCTGGCCCTCAGTATAATCTCCGCCTGGGTCGGGTTGGCGGTAATAATCAGCAGGTCGGGGTCGGAGGCGAGCTGGTCTACAGGAGAGTGAATGATGTATTTAACCGAATCCTTGGGCAATATGGGGACGTAATCATAGATTCGGCGGTTGGCGCCCGGAGTTTTGAACATGGAAAATATCGGGCCCAACTGCCCGCTGTACATCATCGGTGGAAAATCCAGCATGCCGACTACATGCTCCCCGCACTGCACGTTCTCTTTGGCGGCGTAGAAGGGCGGGCTGGTCTGCGCTTCTTTAAACATCTCGCAAAGCCCCAGGCTCTTATCCAGCTGTTTGATTCCCTCCGGTTTGCTGAGTGAGTACTTGATGCCTACCGGCTTTCTTTCAAATTTGAATTTTTTAAATATTGAGTAGTCGTACATCTTAAAAACCCCCTCTCTGGTTTCAAGGATGATTGTAGCAATTTGCTTCCTCATATGCAACGAGGTAGCGCCCGCCTCCCTTGCAATGTTCGGGCAGATGGAATAGAATTTTCCTGTTTAGTGCCTTTATAAAAAGTAAGGAGGAAAACAATGGCCGAAACAAAATACGGGAAGTACATAATAAGGGAACCCATAGAAAAGGGATTTGCACCGATGATACACATATGCGGTGAAGAAGGTTGTCATGGTGCCAAGTTTGCCAGCTTTCCGGTTGAAGTCCAACTACTTTGCATCTCCGAACCGACCACATTTCCTCATCAGGCCCACGTCCACGATGCCGACGAAATCTTTTTCATCTTCGGCAGTAACCCCTTAAATTACTTCGATTTCGACGCCGAAATCGAGATATCTTTGGGCGAGGAAGGAGAAAAACATATAGTTAACACCACATCCATTGTCTACATCCCTAAGGGGTTAGTACATGGTCCGATTGCCATCACGAAGGTGGCTAAACCTTTTCAATGGATGCACGTTCTCTTTACTCCTAAATACGACATGACACGAGGTGACGTTTCGCTTCACCCCACACACCCCCGTGAGCGCTATTCGCCTGAGGAGATAAAGAAGCTGAAGTCTGGCCAGTAGGGGCAACCACCGACCAGACAGAATCTAGCGTTTTCCCAATACCAACAAGGAGAAAGCAATGGCCGAGACGAAATACGGCAAGTACTTTATATCGGGGCCCTTTCCGGGGACTGAGGAGATGAAGATTATCGCCAGCCTGAGCGGCGACCAGATTAAAGGGTGCAATAGATACCTAGTCAACTGGATAACCTCTTCACCGGCCGCGCTCTTCGGGGTGGACTCCTGGGACCAGATTTCTCACAGCCCCCACATACACAAAAGCGCCGAAATCCTGATGCACCTCGGCACCAATCCGGATGCCCCTTACGACCTGGGAGCCGAGATCGAGCTCTGTATGGGCCCGGAGATGGAGAAGCATGTTATCACCAAGTCCACGGTGACCTATATACCGCCGAACTTCATCCACGGCCCCTGGAGCATCAAGAGGGTGGACCGGCCCTTTATCATAATACAGGTCAATCAAGAGCCCACCCACACCGAAAAATCGCTGAAAGAGCTGGTGCCTGAAGAAGACATGGATAAAACGATGTGCCTTGATGAAGGCTACGAGGGTAAGGAGGCAGTCTGGAAGTTCCCCAAAGGCTCTACGAGAGGTCAATAGCAACAATAGCTATTAGAGAATGGTGGGCGGTACCGGACTTGAACCAGTGACCTCTGCGATGTCAACGCAGCGCTCTAACCAACTGAGCTAACCGCCCGCTTGAAAGGCAATTGTAATTCTACTAGATACCCTTAGCCGCGGTCAAGGCGTCGGCTCCTTATCTTACGGTCGATGAAACTGCCCACGAAAAGGAGCAGACCGCTGATAAACAGAGCCCCCAGGTCAAGGTACTTTATGTCAAATACTTTGCTGATAAGCGCCGCCGTTCCCCCACCGATGATTGCCGCCAAAGCTCCCCAGACGGTGACCTTAAGCCTTTTCTTATAAAAGCCGGCAATGACCGGCAGGACCACCCCCGCGGTGTATATCGTATAGGCAAAGAGAATGGCGTCCAGTATCCCCTTTAGATACAAAGCCAGGAGCAGAGCGCATATGCCCAACACCACTATCCCCCAGCGGGAAAGGGAAATGGTCTGCTTCTGGCTGAGCGACGGCTTGAACCGCTTGACTATATCCACGGTCAATATGGTGCTGGCGGTTAACAGAACGGTATCGGCCGAGGACATAAAGGCGCAAAGCAGAGCCGCCAGGACAAGTCCGCCCAGAAGCGGGGGCAAGACCTCATTTATCACCGTGGGAAAAGCTTGCTCCGGAGAAATACCGGGGAATAAGGCCGATGCCCCCATACCGATAAAGGTAATACCTAAGGCAAGAGGAATGAGAAGCAGCGCCGCCCAGAGTACCGATACCCTGGCCGTCTTAACGTCCTTAGCGCAGAACAGGCGAGAATACATATCGGGCCCCACCACGTAGGTCAAGCCGACCAGCAATAAAAACTTGACTAAACTATAGCCGCCGAACTGAGCGCTCAAGGGGAAGGCAAAATGCTCCGGCGCTAAAGACGCCTCCAGCCCACTCCACCCCCCCAGGCGAGAGAAGACCACCGCCAAGGCAGCGAAGATGCCGGCGAATATTACTACCGACTGCAGGGTATCGGTACGGATAACGGCATACTGGCCGCCCAATATGGTATAAGCGATAAAGACTCCGGCAAAAAGCACCATCCACAACGTAGGGTTGCCGGCCACCAGGATGCTCATTATCTGCCCGGCAGCTATAATCTGCGCCGCGATAACGCCTATCCAGGCGACGACGATTAGGATTGAAGCCACCAGGGCTATACGCTGGTCATACTGCTTGCCCACCAGCTCGGGCAGGGTATAAAGCCCGAACTGCCTCACCTTCTTAGCGAAGAAAAAGCCCAAGACTGCCAGGCCGATACTGCCTACCAGTAAAAACCAGACCCCGGTCAGGCCCTGGGTAAAGCCCAGGCTGGTGGTAACCATAATGGCCGAGCCGCCGACAATAGTCGCCAGCAGTGAGCCGGTAATAAACAGAGAGGAGCCTTTCCTGCCAGCGACAAAGAAATCATTGGCTCCTCTCACCTTCCGGCGGCTCACCAGCCCGACGGCAATCATAGCCAGGAAATAAACGACAACGACTATCAGCCCCAGCATCTTATATCTATCCTTACTCTATAGAGAGACTTTTTTAGACGCCCGGTGCGCCTGAGAGGGCCGGGGGAATGAGAGAGTTCTATCGAAACAAGGGGACTCAAAGTTTGACCGATTCGTAATCGGGCACTATGCGCTTGGCTTCTCACTGCCTATTATGGCAATCTCTATATTCTTGCCGCAGTGGGGGCAGTTTATATTCAAGACAATGGGCTGCTGCATCACCCGCTCGGCAACAGCGGTAACCATTGAGTCAATGCTATCCAGGCGGTTGTCCAGCATATCAAGGCGCCGCTTGATGCGCTCCACATCCTGCGGCCCTTCTGGCTTTGCCGCCGCCCTGGGTTTTGCCGCCGTGGGCTTAGTCTTCTTCGCTTTCTCCGCCAAGGATACACCCCTTAAAGGAGATTTTAATTAGGCTAATTATATGGGTTGGACAGCACTATGTCAAAGCCCCTCCCCTCCCCTTCTCAACCTGTGTTAAACGTCCCACCCAACCCACCCTAAAGGGGCTGTGCCCCTCTTACAACACCTCGATAGGGGGCTTCTTTCTTTCTAAGACGGGTGGGGGATTATGAGACCAGCCTTAGTGGGTGGGACAGGGTGGGAAAGAGAAGTTTAGCGGGGGCTGGGGAGAGAGCCAAGCCCTAGTGGGCGGGATAGGGTGGGAAATAAAACCTTGTGGGGAGGGTGAGGTTGATAAATATCCGGTTTTGGGGTATTTTGGCAAAATATTTCAAGAAGTGGGATATTCCCACTTGACAAATAATCCCACTTGTGCTGTAATATGTATGTGTGTATGTATTTATTTATGTAGGTAGGTAGATATGGTGACTATAATAAGAGAATCGGATTTGCAAAGGGTAGCTGAGAGCGTGAAGCCGGACGCAAAAAACAGAGTACATTTACCCAAAGTCTTGGTAGAGAAAGGTGTCACATATCATATATACAGCACTAGCACCGGGCAGATTGTACTAGACCCACAAGTTACCATTCCTGCATCTGAGCTATGGTTATTTGAAAATAAAGATGCATTGGCTTTGGTGGATAGGGGTATGCTTGAGGAGCAAGTAATAAACCGTGGCTCATTTGCCAAATACGTAAAAGATGCGTCGTGAGTTACGCTTTAAAGCTTCTGCAAACGAGCAGTATGAGAGAATTAAGAGCGCCCCTGCGCTAAAAGGTGTCTTCAAACAAGTTAGAAAAACGCTGGGCTACCTAGAAACAAATCTTCAGGCTAAGTCTCTTCAAATCCACAAGTATGAATCGCTGACAAGGCGTTATGGAATACCGGTTTTTGAGGCATATGTCCAACAGGATACCCCAGCGGCTTATAGGGTGTTTTGGCATTATGGGCCTGATGAGCTAGATGAAAGCGGCAGACACATACCCATTATCACAATTGTGGCTATAACCTCGCACCCTTAATTATTTACCCCATCTAGCCCTTGCTGCCCTCTGGGCTATTTCCCTACGCTGTTCTGGTGAAAGTTTTGTAAAGCCCAAGTGCTTTCAAAGTGACCCACTACTAAACATCCTCTAAAGTTGCACTTTTTTGAAAGTAGGTGCTAGAATGGCGTTGCCATGAAATATATGGAGCAGGCACTTTCCCTAGCCAAGCTGGCTCTGGGGCAGGCCAGTCCCAACCCGGCGGTGGGGGCGGTGGTGGTCAAGGAAGGCGTGGTTGTGGGACAGGGCTATACCCAGCCGCCAGGCTCCCATCACGCCGAGGTGCTAGCCTTAAAACAGGCCGGCGAGCAGGCCAGGGGAAACGCAATGTACGTCACCCTGGAGCCCTGCTGTCATCAGGGGCGGACGCCACCCTGTACCAAAGCCATCATCTCCGCCGGCATCAGCGAGGTCCATATGGCTATGCTCGACCCCAACCCACTGGTCTCGGGGCGGGGCAGAGACGAGCTCCAGCAAGCCGGCATTAAAACATACCTCGGCGAGCATGAAGAAGAGGCTAAAGAGATTAACGAGGCTTATACCAAGTTCATTACCACCGGCCTCCCCTTCGTCACCGCCAAGTTCGCCGCCAGCCTGGACGGCAAGATTGCCACCAGAAAGGGCGATTCCCGCTGGATTAGCGCCCGTGAGGCGAGGAAGTACGTCCATTGTCTGCGCTATACCAGCGACGCTATTATGGCCGGGGTGAACACCATGCTGGCTGACGACCCTCACCTTACCACCAGATGCTCCGGCGGGAAGGGAGGCACCGCCCGTAAGCAGCCGCTGAGGGTGATTGTGGACAGCGAAGGACGCACGCCGTTAAACGCCCGGGTATTTAAAGAGCCGGGGAAAACGCTGCTGGCGCTGTCCAGGACGGCCACGCCCGAGGAGAAGGCAGCCTTTGCTAAAGTGGGGGCTGAAATCCTGGAACTGCCTGCCGCCGGGGGCCTGGTAGACCTGGAGGGGCTGTTAAGGGCATTGGGGGAGCGGGAAATCACCAGCGTCCTGGTCGAGGGCGGCGGCATTCTGCTCGGCTCTCTATTTGACCAAGGGCTGGTGGACAAGGTTATCGCCTTCACCGCTCCCATTATCATTGGCGGGGCGGAGGCGAAGACGGCGGTCGCCGGCAAAGGGGTGGATAAGGTGGCCGACTCATTCCGGTTAGAACAGCTCAGGGTGGAAAAGCTGGGCGATGATTTGATGGTCAGCGGCTATGTTGCCGCCAGAAGGAACTAATAGTGTTTACCGGCATTGTCGAAGAGATAGGCAGAGTTAAGGCGACGCCGGCGGGAAGTCTGGTTATAGCCGCCGGGGATGTCCTCCAGGGGACAGAAGGCGGCGCCAGTATGGCCGTCAACGGGGTATGCCTGACGGTAACCGACTTTGACCAGAAATCCTTTGCCGTTGATGTGATGCCGGAGACTTTGAAGAGGACTAACCTGGGAACATTAAAAGCCGGCGACAGGGTTAACCTGGAACGACCGCTAACCTTAGGCGGGCGCCTGGGCGGGCATCTGGTGCAGGGGCACATTGACGATACCGGCCGGGTAACCTCGGTCAGGCGGGGTGGCGAGGCAACGCTGGTAAGATTTGACGCCCCGCCCCGGCTGATGCCCTATATAGTGGAGAAAGGCTTTATCGCCGTTGACGGGGTCAGTCTGACCGTGGTCACCAAAAACAGCAGCTCTTTCCAGGTCTCGCTGGTCGATTTTACGGCTAAAAACACCACCCTGGGCGGCAGACGGGTGGGCGACCTGGTCAACCTGGAGGTGGACATTATCGCCAAATATGTGGAACAATTAAGCCGCGCCAGTCGCCCGGAGATAACCTTTGATTTCCTGGAGGAGCACGGTTTTCTGGTAGGTTAGGAGAAGAGACATGGGCTTATCAACCATTGCCGAAGCCATTGAGGATATAAAAGCAGGGCGCTTTGTTATCATCGTTGATGATGAGGACAGAGAAAACGAGGGCGACCTGGCCCTGGCCGCGGAGAAGATTACCACCGAGGCGGTCAACTTCATGGCCAAGCACGGCCGGGGGCTTATCTGCCTGCCGGTTACCGGCCAGCGGCTGGACGAGCTGGGGATTCCCCAGATGGTAGGGCAGAACACCTCCAAGTTTTCCACCGCCTTTACCGTCTCGGTCGATGCCAAGCACGGCACCACCACCGGTATCTCGGCGGCGGACAGGGCGCAGACCATCAAAGTCGTGGTCGACCCCGCCACCAAACCCGATGACTTGGTCAGGCCGGGGCATATCTTCCCCTTAAGGGCGAAGGAGGGCGGCGTCTTAGTCAGAGCCGGACAGACCGAGGCGGTAGTTGATTTAGCCAGGCTGGCCGGGCTTTATCCGGCCGGGGTTATCTGCGAGATTATGAACGAGGACGGCACCATGGCGCGGCTGCCCGAGCTTGAGGTAATCTCGGACAAGTTCGGCATCAAGATAATCTCGGTAGCCGACCTTATCGCCCATCGCCGCCGCCACGAAAAGCTGGTACACCGGGTGGCTGAGGCTAAACTGCCGACAAGGTACGGCGAGTTTACCGCCATCGCCTACAAAAGCGATACCGACCCCGATGAGCACCTGGCGCTGGTGATGGGGGATATAGCCGCCGATGAGCCGGTATTGGTGCGGGTGCACAGCGAGTGCCTCACCGGAGATGTCTTCGGCAGTCTGCGCTGTGATTGCGGTGACCAGATTGCCCTGGCCATGCAGAGCATCGCCAACGAGGGGCGGGGTGTCTTCCTCTATATGAGGCAGGAGGGGCGGGGCATCGGCTTCCACAACAAGATTCGCGCCTATGCCCTTCAGGACAAGGGGCTGGACACGGTGGAGGCTAATCTGTCTTTAGGCTTTCCCTCCGACCTGCGGGACTACGGCATCGGCGCCCAAATCCTGGCCGACCTGGGCTTACACCAGATTCGGCTGTTGACCAACAACCCCAAAAAGGTCATCGGTCTGGAGGGCTACGGGCTGGAGGTGGTGGAGACAATACCGGTTATCATCACTCCTAACCCCTATAACCGTGATTACCTGGAGACAAAGCAGAAAAAGATGGGTCACCGCTTAGAAATACCGGAGGCTTCCGATAATTAAAACAGGATAAGGAGAAAGCAATGGGCAAATCTTTGGAAGGAACGTTACTGGGAAAAGGGCTGAAGTTCGGGCTGGTTACCTCCCGTTTCAACGAGTTTTTCACCAAGAAACTGCTTGAGGGGGCGGAGGACGCCCTGCTCCGCCACGGCGTCAACAAGGAGGATATAGACGTTGCCTGGGTGCCCGGTTCCTTTGAAATCCCGCTGGCAGCCAAGAAACTAGCCCAGACCAAGCGCTACGACGCCGTCATCTGCCTGGGGGCGGTGATTCGGGGCGGGACGCCCCACTTTGAGTACATCGCCGCCGAGGTGACCAAGGGGATTGCCATGGTAGGACTGGAGAGCGGACTGCCGGTTATTTACGGCATGGTCACCGCCGATACCCTGGAGCAGGCTATTGAGCGCTCAGGAACCAAAGAGGGTAACCAGGGCTTTAAAGCGGCGACAAGCGCTATTGAGATGGCTAACCTGGTTAAAAGCATAGGCTAGTTATCTGGGCGATTTAAATTAAAAAGAGGTGGCGATAGTCAGCTTTAGCGGTTCCGTTAGCAGCGGTTCAATCTGCGACTCAATCTCAAGACGCTTAGGGTTACCTTCCCAAGATTTCCAGTCAAGTTCGCTCAGCCAGGTGCTCAAGGCAAAGATAGCCGACTTATCCTTCTGGTTCTGCAGCAGTTCGCCGGAAACATAGCCCGGCTGCGAGATTAGCTCCGTCCGCATTCTATTCAGTAGCTCAACCAGGTCCCCTTCTTTGCCCTTTTTCACATGACGCTCTATGAGAACCTTTACTGCCATTTCTCTGCTTTCTGTAACTCCACGGCTCGACTTTTAGTCGGTAACCTTATAGACCGCGTCTCCCCGTCTTACCCGCTCGGGGACCTTTATCCCCACCGAATCTCCGGCCTTGGCTTCGGTAACGTCGGCATTGTTAATCTGCATCGAGCCAACATCCAGCTCAATATCGGTGGTATGGCCTTTGATGTGGAGTTTGTCGCCCACTTTCAGGCTGCCTTTTAGCTCAATGCCGGCAACCACGGGATGGGCAAAGAAGTCGCTTACCTTGCCGACCTCCTTCTCGGGCATGGTAACACCTCCGTCGTCTTGTTACTTCATAGTATATGCCCCCAATTCCAAGAAATCAATACTAATTTCAGGGTTTTGGGGCGGGAAAAGATACAAAAGGGATGAGAGACTTTGCTCCACCCCTTCCCCCTTAGGTTTTATTTCCCACCCTATCCCACCCTCAAAGGCTGGTGTCCCAATCCCCCACCTGTTTGCAAGGCGGCGAGAAAGGAAGAAAGAAGCCCCCTATTGGGTGTTGTAAAAGGGGTGCCAACCCCTGTAGGGCGGGCTGGGTGGGAAGAAAAACGCCAGCCCCCAACCGCTTTTACATCTTTTCCCACCCGCCGCCCTTTTAAAGGAAGGGGGGATAAGGGGTGGATAAAAAGAGTTTTAGAGGTGTAACCTCTTTTGGGCGGGTGGGTATGGGAAGAAAGACCTGGGGGGCAATACCCAAGTCCCTCTAGCAAGGATGCCTCCAGATAGGCTATAATAGCTGGGAAGGGAAACAAACACTATATGAATAAGATTATCCGTGATATCCTGATAACGCTAGTAATAGCGGTAGTGATTTTCTTCCTGCTCCACCTCACCCTGCAGAGCTTCGTTGTCCTTGAGAATTGCATGGAGCCCAACTTCTACGAAGGAGAGCGGATACTGGCCAACAAAGCGGTCTACTGGTTCCACGAGCCGGAAAGGGGCGATGTGGTCATACTGCACCCGCCCTTTAACCCCGAATTAGTCTATATCAAACGCGTCATCGCCATACCCGGCGATACTGTTGAGATAACAGGCGGCGTGGTCTACGTTAACGGCCTGCCACTGGACGAAACCGAATATATCATGGAGCCGCCCACCTATACCTTCCCCTTAACAACAATCCCCGAGGGTGAATACTTCGTTCTCGGCGATAACCGCAATAACGCCAATGATTCCCATACCGGCTGGACGGTGCCCGAGGAGAATATAATCGGCAAAGCCTGGCTGACCTTCTGGCCGCTGAGCGAATGGGACGTGGTTGACCACTACCCCTTAGCCGAACAACTTGAAAGCCCGGAAGATGAATAACGCCTTAAACCTAAGGGGTTAGACTAGAGAGAGCATGAGCCAAAACATAGAGGAAATCTTTGAAAAATCGGGGGCGATACTCAAAGGGCACTTCCTGCTCACCTCCGGCCGGCACTCCCCGGTCTACTGGGAGAAGTTCAAGGTCTTGCAGTTTCCCCACTACACCCAACAGCTCTGCCGCCTGATTGCCGACCGCTTCCGCCAGCAGGAAATCCAGGTGGTGGCGGGACCGACCACCGGCGGCATTATCCTCGCCTTTGAGGTAGCCAGACAGCTGGGGGTAAGGGGCATCTTCGCCGAAAAAACAGGCGAAAAGGAGCGGGCTTTCCGGCGGGGCTTCAGTATCGAACGCGGCGAGCGCGTTCTTGTTGTCGATGACCTCCTTACCACCGGCGGCTCAATAGGCGAAGTCATGGCGGCAGTAAACAAGCTGGGCGGCGTAATCATCGGCGTTGGGGTGCTGGTCGACCGCTCCGAGCAGGAGATGGATTTCGGCGTCCCCCTATTCAGCTGTCACCGTCCCGTGCCTCCCCCAACCTACTCCCCTGAGAATTGCCCCCTGTGCGCCGAAGGCATCCCCCTGGTCAAGCCCGGCGGCGGCTAAGCCGAAAAATATTGACAGGGCTGCGTCTAAGCCCATATACTTGCACCGATAATTATGAAGAAAATATTTAACCGATTTTTGCTTGCCCTCCTCGGCGGCGCCTTTACCTTAGCCCTGTTACTAGCGCCAGTCCAGGCGCCTCCGCCGGCATATGCCCAGGGAGACGGGGTGGAATTCTGGGCGATTACGGTGGGTGTCTCCAACTACCAACAAATTTCCGACCTGGACTTCTGCCACAGCGATGCCGAGGACCTTGCCGCCGAACTGGGCCCGGTCTGGGGCGAAGACCATATTCAACTACTGACCGATGCCGATGCCACCCAAGATAACATCGGCGAGGCTATCACCGGCTGGCTGGCTCCCCGGGAAGATGAGACCGATGTAGTCCTCTTCTTCTTCTCCGGGCACGGCGGTCGGGATTTTCTATGCCCCTACGATTCGCTTATCTACTCTTATGCCAACGACATATTTACCAACGAACTAAACAGCTGGCTGGAAGTCCTGGACTCGGAGAATATTATCGTTATCATTGACACCTGCATGAGCGGCAACTTCGTCAGGGACGCCTCCGGCAGGGGATGGGTAGTCCTATCGGCCTGCGGTGCCAACGAAGAGGCTTATGACGAATCCGCCTTAAGACACGGCACCTTTGCCTACTATATCCTGGAAGCTTTCCAGGAGTTTGAAACCGCTGATGCTAATGGCGACTATGAGCTCTCTATAGAGGAGATTTTCAACTACGCCCAACCCAGAACCACAGAATACGAACCAGAACAGCACCCGGAAATGGGCGACGAATATCCCGGGGAACTCATCCTGCTTATCAGGGTCACCATCGATGCCGAGACCGATATGCCACAGGACACCGATATTCTGACCATCGCCGGAGAGAGCTACTCACCGGCCGAGCTGCCGGTATCCTTTACCTGGGCTCCGGGCTCAAGCTGCGACTTTGAGCTGGTCTCATCGGTGCCGGGCGGAAGCGGCGCAGAATATGCTTTTAACTCGTGGAGTGACGGCAGCACTCTAGCCTCGGGAACAATCGAGCATGGTGGAGTCTACACGGCAAACTACCAGACCCGGTATTACCTGACCGTCCTGTCAGCCTATGGCGACCCCCAGGGGGAAGGATGGTACCCCTCGGGCTCAACGGCCACCATCTCGGTGACATCCACTCAAGGAGGGGTAATCCGGCAGGTCTTCAGCTCATGGAGCGGGGACTTTTACACCACCACGCCATCGGCCTTTATCTATATGAGCGGCCCGACGACAGTCACCGCCAGCTGGCGGACCGACTATCTCTTTCTCTTTATCATCGCCGGGGCGGGGGGGCTGGCCTTAATCGGGGGCATCGCCGCCTGGGTGATAATAATGGTGAGGAAGAGAGTCTAGTACCCATCTACTATTGACAAACCGATATTAAGCCCATATACTAAAAACTAGCTATTGACCCGTACGGGCGGTAAGCTAAAGGTAACTTAAAGGTTTTTAACAATCAGGGGTCGCTTGGATCGGATACGACCGAGACGGCAAAATAGAGCCTTTGTCTTGATGCCTTCTCCAAGCTGTATCGGAGAAGGCTTTTTTAGTTTTAATCGGGCCGGGATTGGAAAATGCTCAAATTAGGATTCATCGGAGCCGGAACCGTGGGCACCGCCCTGGCGATGAGGCTGGCCGGCAACGGCTACCCCGTAGTCGCCGTGTCCAGTCGCCGCCAGGCTTCAGCCCGGAAGCTGGCGCAGGAAATCAACGGCTGCCGCGCCTACGATAACCATCAGGCCGTGGCCGATAACGCCGAGCTTGTCTTTATCACCACCCCCGACGACGCCATCGCCCCGGTAGTCTCTAAAGTTAAGTGGCGCCCCGCTCAGAGCGTAGTCCACTGCAGCGGCGCCGATTCGGTGAATATCCTAAAGCCGGCCCGGGAGCTAGGAGCCGAGGTGGGCGCTTTTCATCCCCTGCAGACCTTCGCCAGCGTCCAAAAAGCCATAGAAAACATACCCGGTTCAACCTTCGCCCTGGAAGCCGAAGAGCCCCTGTTAGAAACCCTTAAAGATATGGCTGAAGCCCTCGGCGGCCACTGGGTGGTGCTCAAAGCCAGCGATAAGGTCCTCTATCACGCCTCGGCCGTCATCGCCTGCAACTACATGGTAACCCTGGTCAAGCTGGCCAGCGACCTCTGGCAGAGCTTTAATATACCACCCCGGCAAGCCACTCAGGCATTACTGCCCCTGATACGGGGCACGCTTCATAATATCGAGACTATTGGTATCCCCAACTGCCTCACCGGACCAATCGCCCGCGGAGATACGGGGACGATTAACAAACACCTTGACGCCCTGAATCAGAGCGCTCCCCACCTGCTCACCGCCTACCGCGAGCTTGGCCGGCAGACCGTCCCCATTGCCCTGGCTAAGGGAAGAATAAATAAAGAACAAGCGCAGGAACTAGAGGCGATACTGGGACAACCCGCCTTAAAATAAATCTATTGGAGGCTTATGATGCGAATAATGCTCAAAAGCAAAATCCACCGGGCCCGCGTCACCGATGCTGACCTCAACTACGAAGGCAGCATCGCCATCGACAAGAGGCTGATGGACGAGGCGGACATCCTCCCCTATGAGCAGGTGCAGGTGCTCAACATCAACAACGGCGCCCGCTTTGAGACCTACGCCATCGAAGCTGAGGCTGATAGCGGGGTAATCAGCATCCGGGGGGCTGCCGCCAGACTGGCCGCCGTCGGCGACATCGTTATCATCCTTTCCTACCGCAATGTCGAAGAGGCCGAGATTAAGAATTTCCCACCCAGCCTGGTCTACGTCGACAGCAAAAACGCCATCACCGAGACCAGGCACGCCGCCGAAGCCATGCCCTTCTAGGAGAAATGAATGCGCATCACCGTAACCCAGATAAAGGAGATGAAGCCGAAGGGTGAGAAAATCGTCATGCTCACCGCCTACGACTACGCCACGGCCAAAATCGTTGACGAGGCGGGAATACCGCTGATTCTGGTGGGGGACAGCCTGGGCATGGTCGTCCTCGGTTACGAATCGACGATACCGGTGACCATGGAGGAGATGCTCCACCACACCAAGGCGGTGGTCAGGGGGGCTTTAAAAGCGATGGTGGTCGGCGATATGCCCTTTATGACCTACCACATAAGCGTTGAAGACGCCCTGTATAACGCCGCCCGCTTCATCCAGGAGGGAGGCGCCCAGGCGGTCAAGCTTGAGGGCGGGGTAACGGTGGCGGAAAAGGTGAAGCGCATCGTGGAATGCGGCATCCCGGTCATGGGCCACATCGGGCTTACCCCCCAGTCCATCCACCAGTTCGGCGGTTTCAAGCTGCAGGGCAAGACCCCGGAGGCAGCCGCCAGGCTCCTGGAAGACGCCAAAGCCCTGGAGCAAGCCGGAGCCTTTTCTATCGTCCTAGAAACCATCCCCGCTCCGCTGGCTAAGATAATCAGCCAAAAGGTAGCCATCCCCACCATCGGCATCGGCGCCGGCATAGACTGCGACGGCCAGGTCCAGGTTATCAACGACATCCTGGGTTCTTTCACCGAGTTCGTCCCCAAGCACGCCAAGAGATATGCTAATCTCAGCGATACTATCGGCAAGGCGGTCAGCCAGTATGATAGCGAGGTAAAATCGGGCAAATTCCCCACCGAGAAGCAGAGCTATTCCATAGACGAAAAACTGCTCTCCGAGCTTTAGCTAAAGCCCCTTATCTATATCCCTTTCCCCATTACGTTTTATTTCCCGCCCTCCCACCCAAAAGAGGCTGGAGCCCCCCTTAAACACCCTGTTTAGAAGTTGTCATGCTACCCACCCTCCCACCCTATAAAGGCTAGCGCCCTTAAATCCCTGCTCTATGGGATGTTCAAGAGGCACAACCCCTATAGGGTGGGTTTGGGTGGGAAGACAGACCTAAATTAAAAGCGGAGGGGTGGGGGGAAAGAAAGTTTCAGAAGCGTAGCTTATGTGGGCGGGTGGGTATGGGAAGTAAAACCTAAGTCAAAAAGCGGGGCGGGGAAATAACATCACTAACTTGCCAAAGACACCCCCCTAGTCTTACACTATCCCTTAAGAAACATCCAGAAAGGGGTATCTACCATGGCAAAAACCAAATACGGGCACCTGATAAAGCAACTGACCTTTCGGGAAGGGACTATGGGAAAGGCCAACGCCAGAGAGATGGCCTTCATGGCCGGTGATGACCTGGCTGGATTCAATCTCAACTTCATTCTGGGAGTTTACAACCAGACCGGGGATTGGGCCCCCGGGCGGGGGGCGCATACGCACTCCTTTGATGAATGCCTGATATTCTTCGGCTACGACGATGACGACCTGGGTTATCTTGGCTCGGATATGGAGCTATCCCTGGGCAAGGAGTTGGAAAAACACCATTTCAGTGTTCCCACCGTCGTGGTCGCTCGGGGAGGAATGCCGCATTGTCCCCTTATAACCATGAAAGTTCATAAACCCTTCGGACATTTCCACCTGGCCCTGAGTCCTAATTACACGGCCGCACCCGTAAAACCGGAAGGTAAAACGGACGGGGCAAAATACGCTCACCTTGTCAAAAAGCTGAAAGTCAAAGAAGGGCCCGGCGGAGCCAACGCTAAGCAGGTATTATCCATGTCCGGCGAGGAACTGGAAGGGCTTGCACTTAACTTTAGCATAGGACTGCACCGGGAAACGGGGCAGTGGTACCCTGGAAAAGGGGCGCAGGTACACCCTTATGATAGATGCCTGATATTTTTCGGGCATGACACCAGTGACCTGAGCTATCTGGGGGCGGAACTCACCATTGATATTGGTGAAGAACACGAAAAACACACCTTTAACGTTCCTACCGTGGTCTCGCTCCCCAGAGGTCTGCCGCACTTTCCCATCGTCTGTAATAAGGTTGACCGACCTTATGGCGTTGTCCAGGTTGGTCTCGGCCCCAAAGACGAGACCCGCTGGATAGACTAACCGTTGTCAGAAGAATTTAAAAGGAGGGTATCTACCATGGCAAAAACCAAATACGGGCACCTGGTAAAAACACTACCCATCCAGAAAGGAACCGGCGGCGCCAATGCCGAAGAACTGATATGGATGATAGGCAAAGACCTTGAGGGATTCAATCTCCACTTTGCCTTAGGCCGCTACCAGGGAACCGGTGTCTGGCACCCCTGGGCCGGACCCCATGTACACCCCGATAACGAGTGCCTGCTCTGCTTTGGGCACGACACCGATGACCCGGGCTATCTGGGGGCGGAGCTGGAGCTGGCGCTGGGCAAGGAACAGGAAAAGCACACCTTTAATACCCCCTCGCTCGTTGTCCTGCCCGCCGGCCTGCCGCACTGCCCGCTGGTAACCAAGAAGGTCGATAAGACCTTTGCCCACGGCCATGTTATCCTCGGCCCCGATAACGAGGTCGACTGGTGGCCCACGGACTCAAAACCGACGCCGACCTCAGGCTCGGAGTACAGCCACCTGATCAAGCCGCTTAAAGTCCAGAAGCCGCCCATGGCCGAAGAGCTGGCCTGGATTACCAGCGACCAGCTAGAGGGGTTCCCCCTGAACCTGGTGGTGGGGCTATGCGCCGAGCCCGGCCGGTGGTACCAGGGCAAGGGGGCCCAGGTGCACCCCTACGACGCCTGCCTCATTTTCTTTGGCCACGACACCGAGCACCTGGGTCACCTGGGGGCGGAAATCGAGGTCGCGATGGGTGAGGAGAAGGAAAAGCACACCTTTAATGTCCCCACCGTGGTCATCGTGCCCAAGGGCCTACCCTATTTGCCGCTGGAGGTCAAAAAGGTGAATAAACCCTTCGGCTTTATAATCTATAACCTCGGCCCCAAGCACGAGGCCCGCTGGATAGACTGATTTTATATCTTTTCCCACCCACCACCCTTATTAAGGAAGGGGATAAAAAGAGAGTTTTAGAGGGTGTCTAGCTACCCACCCAAACCCACCCTACAAAGGTCAGACCTCTTTAACATTCCCTAAAACGGGGTGGGGTAGCAAGTTATAGAAGCAGAGCTTATATGGGCGGGCCGGGTGGGAAGATAGACTTTTGGGGGGTGGGGAGACACTAACAATGAAAACCGCTGCCACCATAGCCGAGATGAGAAAACTAAGAGCCGGGCTCACCAGGCCGGTGGGCTTTGTCCCCACCATGGGCTACCTCCATGAGGGCCACCTGGCCCTGGTCAAGCAGGCCCGGGCCCAAAACCCCTCGGTGGTGGTCAGCATCTTCGTTAACCCCACCCAGTTCGGCCCCCGCGAAGACTTTGCCCGATACCCCCGCGACCCGGAGCGCGACCTGGCCCTACTAGAGAAAGAAGGAACCGACATCGTCTTTATGCCCGCGGCCGATGAGATGTACCCGCCGGAGTTCAATAGCTGGGTGGAGGTGGGCAAAATCACCGAGCGGCTGGAGGGGACATCCCGCCCCGGCCACCTCCGGGGCGTTGCCACCGTGGTCGCCAAGCTGTTCAATATCGTCCAGCCCGATAGAGCCTACTTCGGGCAGAAGGACGCCCAGCAGCTAATAGTTATCAGGAAGATGGCCGCCGACCTTGACATGAACCTGGAAATAGTCGCCGTGCCCACGGTGCGTGAAGCCGACGGTCTGGCCATGAGCAGCCGCAACACCCTTTTGAACCCCGAGGAGCGCAAGCAAGCCGCCATTTTATACCAGGCGCTAACCCTGGCGCAGAAGCTGTATTCCGAAGGGGAAAAGGACGCTAAAAAGATTTACCGGCAGATGACCGCCCTCATTCAGCAGCAGCCGCTGGCCGAGATTGACTACATCTCCATCGCTGACGCCGAGACCCTGGACGAGCTGGACAGGATAAAACCCCCGGCGCTGGTGTCGCTGGCGGTGAGATTTGGCAAGGCGAGACTGATAGATAATGTGGTGGTGGGGTAAGGGTTTTAAGCCTGCACTGGTTTCCTAGTAGTTTTTGGTTTGGATATGTTGAGCTCCAGCCCAACTGAGCTGGCTAACGCCGCCGTCATGTACTGATTCAGGCTTATTCCTTCAACAGCCGCTCTATCAGACAAGAGTCTATGAAGAGATGGAGGAATTCTCAGGCTAATTTGCCCGCTATGTTTACGCGATGTCGGCTCAGGTATTTTAAGCCCTCTTGCCAGGTTGGACTTTATCCAATCTATCTTAACTTCTTCGATTTCGGCGACGGCTTCTTCAGGACTATCGCCATGTATCAGGCAGTGCGGCAACTCTGCAATCCTAGCCACCCAGTAAGGCACTTCTCCATCATCCCACATCTCCAGAATAATGCTGTAAGGCAAGCTGGCATAGTATTCTAAATCTTTTTTGATAGTTGTCATTTTCATCTTCATTTCTATTTATGAGAATTTCGTAGCTTCACAGGCTGTCTACGATATCCAGTAACTCTTTCACGTAGCACGACTGAATTCGTTTTTCTCTTTTGTACGGCATTGTGTGATTGCCTATAATTGCCTTTGGGTGTTTGCCCCCTTCCTCGATGTACCCAAAGGCGTTTATCAACGCCTCAAAATCCCCCAAGGAGACATTTCTGATATTCCGCCGAACCTTGTCTAGTAGTTTCTTTTTTGCGGACATTACGTATAAACCTCCCGCTCATAATTGCCCTCCTTTTGGCTTTACCCCCTTTTTGTGCCCCTTGTTTTCAAGTAGGCCGTCACACCAAGGACACTTAAACATATGGTATCATATATGATACCATATGTCAATGGTTCCAGCATCAATTCCGCTAAACAATGACAAGCATAGAGAACCCTACACCAGCATTGATACCGCCCCGTTCACCGCCGTAAAAGCCAGGATAATCAAAGCCAGCATCAGGTTTATCGCCCCAACTCTCTTCTGGAGCTTATCCGCCTTAGCCAGCTCGGGAGAAGGCCCCTTGGCCGCCAGCCGCTTTAGCTTGGGGAAGACACCCTCCAGCATATAGATAGCCATGATAATCAGGATGAGGACAAAGATATGCTTCAGCACCAGAAACAGCGTCCAGGTGTCGCCGAAGTCAAAGGTGCTGGCGTAAGCGCTGTTCATCATCATCATGACGATGCCGGTGGCGATGAAGATGCCTATGCTGACGTAGACCATCTTGCGGAACCTCTTCATTATCGCGCCCCAAAGACGCATCATCATAGGCGGTTCCAGGCTCTCCTTGGCGGCGGGGGAAATAGCCAGCACATTGATAACTATGCCCCCAATCCAGACCACCGTGGCTAAAAGGTGCAGCCAGTTCATCGCGGAAAGAATGGCTAATTCCGAGGTAGTGTAATCCATGATATACCTCCTTAAAATCCTGATGACCTGTGGGCATTTTAAAAAGCGATACCCCTCTTGTCAATACCCCCCAAAAGAGGACGGCAGCACTATGCCGACAGACAATACAGTGCTATAATAGCCCGAGCCAAAAGTGAAAGGAAGTGAAATCAATGTTGGAAAAGTGGGCAAGCGGTGAAGGGGCAAAGCGCATGGCTGGTTTCTGGGCGGCATGCGGCGGCGTTTGCTGGATGCTTGGTCTTATCTTCGCCATATTAGGCATCATTGCCGAGGCCACCAGCAGCATTATCGGTCTGACGCCACTGTCCTGGTACCTGCTGACCATTGCCCTTTTTGCCGCCAGCATAGGCTGGTACATCGGCTGGGCAGTGGCCGTGCTCTATAAGAAATAGCCCGCTGCTAGGGGGGAATGCCGTAGCCCCCGCTAACCGCGTCCCTGAAGATGGGCAGGTGCGGCGGGTAGAAGGTAAAGACGACGAAAGCCACCGCCAACAATATTACCATCACCAGCCCCACCCCGCCCGTCCACCTGGGCAGGCGCCTCACGGTCATTACCTTGTAGCTGGCCAGCTGGCCGAGGGCAACGGCTACGAAAAAGAGCAAAATATCGACGAGCAGAATCTCCTCGCCGACGATAGCCGTATAGGCATAGAAAACAACGGCGATGGTAATTGGCATAACCAAGATACCGACTGCCTTGCCAACCATAAAATTCTTTGCCGAGTGCCTCAAGAACGGGTACTCTACTATGGCATAAAGCAATGCCGGCCAGAAGGCTAACTTAAAATGCTCCCAGACGCTCTCGTTTACGGCGGCAACAGCGCCAACGGGCGTCAAGCCGCCCGACCACTCGAAGACAAAGTGCAATAGCGAACCGGCTATGGCTATGGCGGCGATGCCGATTAACTCCCACCTTAAGACAGACCTTTTCATGGCTGACCCTAAAACAGACTCTACTGGCAACCGATTTCTTTGTCAATACCAACTAAAAATGAGGCTCTACTCCCTCATCAGCCCCATAATCCCCAGCATGGCGATAAAGGCAAGCCCGGCGCCGAGGTAGAAGGGAGCGGCGGGACTGACCGCCTGCCACAGCCAGCCGGCAATCAGGCTGGCCGGCAAAAGGGTTAGACCAACCACCCCATGATAAAGCCCGTAGGCGGTGCCCCGCTTCTCCTGGGGAACCAAATCGGCGACAAAGGCTCGTGCCACCCCTTCCACTATTCCATAATAGACTCCGTAGCAGGCAAAGAGCAGCCAGACCTGCCACATCTCTGATGCTACGGCAAACCCCAGATAGACCAGGGCGTAGATAAACCAGCCCAGGGTGATAACTCGCCGCCTCCCCAGCCGGTCAGAGAGCATCCCCGCCGGCAGAGCGGTAGCGGCATAGGCTATATTAAACACTACCAGCATCAACACCACATAGATAACCGACGAGCCCAGGTCCTGCGCCCTCAAGATGACAAAGAAATCGCTGGAGTTGCCCAGAGTGAATACCGCCATAATCACCAGAAAAAGCTTGAACCGGCTATCAAAGCCGCCCACACCTTTTAGGCTCACCCGAGAGCTTGCACCGCCTGACGGACGTCTTCTCCGTTCCCGAACGAAGAACAGCAACACCAATACCGCCAGCACTGCCGGTACAACGCCCACCAACACCAGCCACTGGTAGCTCTCCAGGCTGAGCTCAAGCCCCCCGCCCTGAACCAGGTAGATAATGACTGCGGCTATCGCCAGCCCGAGGACGGCGCCGAAGGTATCCATAGCCCGGTGCAAGCCAAAGCCCTTGCCCCTTTCCCCAGCCGAGACCGAGTCAGCTACCAGGGCATCGCGGGGGGAGGTGCGGATGCCCTTCCCCACCCTATCGCCGAATCTAATGGCCAGCACGGCGCCCCAGGTCGACGCCAGATACATAAAGGGCTTGGCTATCGTGGAAATACTGTAGCCCAATAATGCCAGCGGCTTGCGCCTCCCCACCTTATCACTGAGCCAGCCGCTGAGCATCCTGAAAATAGCGTCGGTGCCTTCGGAAAGCCCGCCGATAAGACCGATAATAGGCGCGCCTATCCTGAGCACATTGAATAGAAAGAGGGGGACGATGGTAAAAATCATCTCGCTGGAGACATCAGTCAGCAGGCTGACTATGCCCAGAAAGAAGACGTTGGGGTTAAGACCAAAGACCCTGCGCCGCATGGCAATCCAGTATACCACATTGTTTGAAGTTGCTTGACACTGATATAGCCAGTAGCTACAATAAATCCCATGCCGAGGTAGCTCAGTTGGTAGAGCACTTGACTGAAAATCAAGGTGTCCCCAGTTCAATTCTGGGCCTCGGCACCATAAAAGAGTCCCCGCCAAAACCTTTGTTTTTGGCGGGTAGTTAAGCGGAAGTGGCTCAGTGGTAGAGCATCTCCTTGCCAAGGAGAGGGTCGTGGGTTCGAATCCCATCTTCCGCTCGTGTTTTGGATTCTCAAGCCGAAGTGGCGGAATAGGCAGACGCGACAGTCTCAAAAACTGTTGGGGGGCAACCCCCATGTCGGTTCGAGCCCGACCTTCGGCACCATATGGAATGCCGAGTTGTGTAGTGGTAGCACAGGGGACTTTGGATCCCTTAGCCCAGGTTCGAATCCTGGCTCGGCAGCCATTTTCTCTCCAACCTAAAACAGGCCAAAAAGATAAAAGGCTACAACCGCTATTCCCGCCGCCAGGACAGCACCGGTAGCCACCTGAGCCACTGAGTGATGCCCCGCCTCTATCCTCGCCCAGCCCATCAGCGGCAGAAAAACCAGGCTTACCGTCCCTATCGGGCCATACAGAATAACCAACACTGCCGCCGAAGCAGCCACAAAGGCGGTATGAAGGCTTATCTTCCAGAAGAGATTGATGCAGGTAAAGACGATTACCGCCGAAAGCCCGGCGACAAAGGTAGCAATCAGCACCGAAGGCGCGCCAAGACAGGTGATAATGACACCGGCGATAACCGCCCAAGCGACCGCCAGCAGGTATACCCTGGTCCTCTGCCGGCGGACATCGGTGAAGAAGCCGTCAAGGCGGCCTCTCCTGACCAGATAGACCATAACCGAGAAGATGGGCAGTATACTGACGGCGATTAAAATCAGCGCCCACCTCAGGGCGTCGGGCGTGGTTGACGTCGACTTAAAGGAGAGTAAAAGGATTATTACCAGACTCACTGAGAAGGGGTTGAGGATATTAGAGGTCAGGTCGGCTATCCGCCTTCTGGTCTCAATCTGCATTTGGCCAAGGCTCTAAGATTAAACTTGCTTGACTAATCTGGTGCATAATTATATCCTTGTTGGCAGTTATGGTAAAGAGGGCGCCGGCCGCACCTGCGGTTAAGGTAGACAGGGCTTCATTCAACTACAATAACATAAAGGCCGTTGATAAGCTATCACTAGAGGTGCCCAGCGGTATAAGCTTCGGCCTGCTGGGGCCCAACGGTGCCGGCAAGACCACCCTCATTCGTCTGCTGGTCGGTCTCTTAAAGCCGAGAGCGGGCGGCATAAAGATACTGGGAGAGACGCCCTCCCGCAAAACGGCCCACCTTATCGGCTATATGCCCCAGCTCCATTCCCTATATACCGAGCTATCGGTTATGCAGAATGTGGACTTCTTTGCCCGTGTTTATCGCCTCAGCGATAAGCAGCAGCGGGCCCGGCGGGTGGAAGAGGTCATCAGGCTGGTCGACCTCTGGCCGCGCCGCAAAGACTCAGTGCTGAAGTTGAGCGGCGGCATGAGGCAGAGGGTCAGCCTAGCCTGCGCCATAGTCCATAACCCACCCCTGCTCTTCCTTGATGAGCCTACCGTCGGGCTTGACCCCGAGCTGAGGTTCACCTTCTGGGAGCACTTCGCCAACCTGACCGGCCAGGGCAGCACCCTTATCGTTTCCAGCCACACCATGGATGACGCCGCCCACTGCGACCGCCTTGCCTTTATGCGCAGCGGCAAGCTCATCGCCCAGGGCACGCCATCTGAGCTACAGCAGGCTACCGGCAAAGCCGGCGCCAACCTGGAAGACGCCTTTCTCTATTTTATTCACCGCGAGGATAAAAAGTGATTCCCAACCAAGCGCCTACCATCGCCGCCAGGGTGATGCAACAGCTAATAAGGGACCGCCGGACCATGATTATGATTGTGGTAGTGCCGCTGGTGGTAATGACCCTCATCGGCTTGAGCTTCCCCGAAGGCAACATCCTGGACTTTATCGCCCCGGCGCTGCTGGCGACAATGGCGCTGTTCTTCAGCTTCCTGCTCACCGGCATCAGCTTCTTGAGGGAACGCTCCCAGGGCACCATGGAGCGCCTGATGGCGTCGCCGGTGTCACGGCTGGATATAGTGGTCGGCTATCTGCTCGGCTTCTTTCTCTTCGCCCTGCTCCAGACGCTAATTGTAGTCCTGTTTACTATTTTTGTTCTGGATGTCAAATACTACGGGGATTTATGGCAGATTTTCATCTTTCAAATTGTAATAATCGCCGCCGCGGTTAATCTGGGCATATTCATATCCACCTTTGCCCGCAACGAGTTCCAGATGGTTCAGTTTATCCCGCTGATAATTTTTCCCCAGATATTCCTCTGCGGGGTTATCTGGCCGATAGAACAGATGCCCAATTACCTGCAGTGGCTTTCTAAAATACTGCCCCTGACCTATGGCGTGGATGGACTGCGGGATATTATGCTCAGCGGTCAGAACCTGCTTGATGTCTGGTTCGAGCTGGCCGTTCTGGCTGGCTTTGCCGTCGTCATATCAATCGTAGCCGCTTTCACCCTGAGGAGGGGCGCCGCCAGCTAGTCCTCGATAGAGGTTGGTTATGGGAATTAAGCAAAACGTCCAAAAACTGCTAAAAGAGCTGCCCGGCGGGGTGGAACTGGTCGCCGCCGCCAAGACGAGGACGGCGGAGGAATTACTGGCCGCGGTGGAGGCGGGCATAAAGATTATCGGGCAAAACTATGTCCAGGAAGCCGAGGCAATATACCCCGCCGTCGGCAACAAAGCAAGATGGCACTTCATCGGCCACTTGCAGAAGAATAAGGCCAAGAAAGCGGTAAAAATATTCGACATGATAGAGACCGTCGATTCGGTTGAAATCGCCGCCGAAATCGATAAGCGCTGCGCTTTAATGGGCAAGGTGATGCCGGTACTGGTCGAGGTAAACAGCGGGCGGGAGAAGCAGAAATCGGGGGTACTGCCCGAAAACGCCGAGGAGCTGGTTAAGGCAATCTCAAGCCTACCCAACATAAAGGTAATGGGGCTGATGACCATGGGCCCCCGCTTCGGCGACCCCGAGGACTCAAGGCCCTACTTCATCACCACCCGAAAGATATTCGACCGCATCAAAGCGCTTAAAGTCCCCAATGTAGAGATGAAGTATCTCTCCATGGGGATGACCAACTCCTACCAGGTCGCCCTGGAGGAAGGGGCCAATATAGTAAGAATAGGCAACCGGATATTCGGTCAGAGAGAAAGTGCTTAAAGAAAGAGGAGGAGAAGGATTATATGGCTACTGAAGGGCAGGTAAAGAAAAGCCTGGAAAAGGTAATGGTCCCCGGGGTCAAGCGGGATTTAAAGGGGCTGAATCTGGTGCGTCAGGTCGCCGCCTCCAAAGAGGAGGTCAAAATCACCCTGGCCGCCACCGCCCTGGACGCCGAGGCCCAGGAAATGGTCAGCTCCCAGGCCAGAGCCGCGGTGGAGAAGCTGCCCGGGGTAAAAAAGGTGGAGATAGAGTTTACCCCGGCTAAGCCCGCCGAGCTGAACCAAATCGGGCACATCATCGCCATAATGAGCGGCAAGGGGGGGGTGGGCAAATCGCTGGTGGCGGGACTAGCCGCCATTGTCCTCAAACGCCAGGGCCATGAAGTGGGTATACTGGACGCCGACCTGACCGGTTCCAGCATCCCCAAGATGTTCGGCGTCACCGCCCGACCCAGCGGCAGCGACAGCGGAATCATGCCCGTGCTCTCAAGGTCCGGTATTGAGATTATGTCAATCAACCTGCTACTGCCCCAGGAAGACGATGCCGTTATCTGGCGCGGGCCCCTCATCAGCAACACCGTCAAGCAGTTCTGGGAGGACGTGCTCTGGGGCAAGCTGGACTACCTGCTGATAGACCTGCCCCCGGGCACCGCCGATGCCCCCCTTACCGTAATGCAGTCGTTCCCTATCTCCGGGGTTATCATCGTTTTCACCCCCCAGGACCTGACCGCCATGATAGTCAGAAAAGCGGTCAACATGGCCCAAAAAATGAACAAGACCGTCCTGGGCGTGGTGGAGAATATGAGCTATTTGTACATCCCGGAAATAGACAAGCGGATTGAGCTCTTCGGCAAGAGCCGGGGAGAAGAAATGGCCCGGGTATCAAAAGCGCCCCTGCTGGGACAACTGCCCCTGGACCCGGAGCTGGCCAAGCTCTGTGACCAGGGCAATATCGAGCGCTACGACTCAGAGATTATGAAACACCTTAGCCAATCCCTGCCCAAAGCCATAGCGGCGGCGAAATCGCCCTTGACGAAGTGAAGCCTTAGAATTACTCTTGTTTTAAGAGGGGACAAGTGACCGAAGAAGCCAGGGAAAGAGAAAGACTGGCCCAAGAAGAACTGGTCAGGGAAAAGGTTGACCAGCAGGGAAACAGGTGGCGGAAGGTCTACTTTGGCGGGGGAGCGCATCTTAGAAACTGGCTGGAGCAATGCCGGGAGCTGGGCGAGGTTGAGGTAGAAGAGGTGGATGCCACCGGACTCAAGTGCTTTGAAGAAGCCGGAGAGAAACTATACCGAATCTGGATGAGGGAGGGGAGCAAAGCGCCCATTGCCGACCAGGACAAGCAATGAGATAACCAGCCCTACCCCACCGGCAGTCTACAGGAGGTGAATAAAAAGGTGCATTGAATAGAGATAAATGGTAAAATAACCATAATCAGAGTCAGGAGGATATTAAAAAGAAATGGCATACAAGATTACCGAAGAGTGCATTAGCTGTGGAGCCTGTGAACCAGAGTGCGCCAATGAGGCCATCTCCGAGGGGGACGAAATCTATATCATTGACCCCAACAAGTGCACCGAGTGCGTGGGCAACTATGACGCACCCAAGTGCGTTGAGGTCTGCCCCGTGGATTGCTGTGTGCCTGACCCCGCCCACAAGGAAAGCAAAGAGCAGCTGCTGGCAAAGTGGAAGAAGCTGCACCCGGGTGAAACCCCGGCATCCAGCTAAAGCCCTTTAACTGCCAGCTTTAAGCCGACTTTCGGCTAAAGACAACAACGATAAGCACGCCTTCTCTAGTGTTCCCCGATAGCTCAATGGTAGAGCGGGCGGCTGTTAACCGCTAGGTTGTAGGTTCGAGTCCTACTCGGGGAGCCAACTTATTTCTATTTCCCCCTCGCTTTTAATTCAACTTTCTAGCGTAATGTTAGCCTGTTCCCTAGCCATTACCAGCCCCCAGCTAGTCTCTGGATGCACAACTTGTTAGTTATTAAACCCACCCCCCATTTGAGCACCCCCCACCCCTGTGCTATAATTTTCTCAAACGAGGACAGCCATGTGGGACAGATTAAAGCAACTAGAAAAGCGTTACCAGGAGCTAGAACGCCAGATGGCCGCCCCTGAGGTAGCCACCGACCTGAAAAAACTACAGGCATTGGCTCAGGAGAAGGCTGGCATCGAGGAACTGGTAAAAAAGTATAGAGCATACAAGAAAACTGCCAAGCAGCTGGAAGAGACCAAAGCCATGCTTGACGGCGGGCAGGATGAAGGCATGAGCGCTCTGGTCAAGCAGGAGATAGAAGAGCTGGGGGCCAAGCTGGAGCGCCAGACGGGTGAGCTGAAACTCGCCCTCCTGCCCAAGGACGCCAAAGACGACCGTGACATCATTATGGAAATACGGGCCGGAGCCGGCGGCGATGAAGCCGGACTGTTCGCCGCCAACCTCTTCCGCATGTATTCCCGCTATGCCCAGGCCAAGGGCTGGGCAGTGGATATCATTGATAGCAATGAGAGCGGCATCGGCGGTTTCAAGGAAATCATATTTGAGATAAAGGGCAAAGGCGCCTTCAGCCGCCTGAAATACGAGAGAGGGGTGCATCGGGTGCAGCGAGTGCCGGTCACCGAATCTTCAGGTAGACTGCACACCTCAACGGCTACCGTGGCCGTTCTCCCCCAGGCCGATGAGGTAGAGGTAGATATTAATCCCGACGACCTTAAAATTGACTTCTACCACAGCCGGGGGGCGGGGGGGCAAAATGTAAATAAGGTAGCCACCGCCGTGCGCATTACCCACCTCCCCACCGGCATGGTCAGCATGTGCCAGGACGAGCGCTCGCAACTCCGAAACCGCACCAAGGCGATGGCGGTGCTCCGCGCCCGCCTCCTCGATATAGAGCGAAGCAAGCAGGAGGCAGAAATAACCCAACAGCGCCGTTCTCAGGTGGGCAGCGGCGACCGCTCCGAAAAGATAAGGACCTACAATTACCCCCAGGACCGCATCTCCGACCACCGCATCGGCTTAAACCTGCGCAACCTGCCCCGAGTCCTGGACGGGGAGCTTGACGAACTCATCGACGCCTTAGCCACCAGCGACCAGACAAAACGGCTGGAGGGGCAGCTGGCGTGACCCTTAAAACAGCCCTCCGCCGCGCCCGAGACACTCTGGCGGGTAGCGGCATTGAGGATGCCCCTTTAGAAGCTGAGCTCCTGCTGAAATACGCCCTGAAGATAAGCCGGGCCCGGCTATATACCGAGCTGGAACGAGAGCTAAGCCCCCGGGAGGAAGAAGCCCTCTGGCGGCTGGTCGAGCGCCGCCGCAACGGCGAGCCTACCGCCTATATAACCACAAGTCGTGAATTCTACGGGCTTGATTTCTATGTCGACCCCCGCGTTCTCATCCCCCGCCCGGAGAGCGAACTGCTGGTGGAGACAGCCCTTAAGTTAGCTCAAGACCGCCACCTGTCCGCCATCGCCGACATCGGCACTGGCTGTGGGGCTATTGCCGTCAGCCTGGCGCTGGAGCTGCCGGAGGCGAAAATCTACGCCACCGATATATCAGCCCCCACCCTTGAGGTCGCTCAGGTTAACTGCCGGAAACACGGCGTAGCCGATAGGGTCCATCTCCTCCAGGGCGATATGCTCGCCCCTATTTCAGAGCCGGTTGAGCTCATAGTAGCCAACCTGCCCTATGTCAGGGCATCGGAATTAAATCCACTAAGATTCGAGCCGCGGCTGGCGCTCGACGGCGGCGCTGAAGGGACGGAAAGGATAGGACGGCTGTGCCGGCAGGCGGGCGCCAAACTGAAAAGCGGCGGCTGTCTCCTGCTGGAGATTGGGCAGGGGCAAAAAGAGGCGGTAACCTCATTCCTGCACGACCTCTTCCCCGATGGCGAAATAGAGGTCGCCCCCGATTTAAGCGGCATAGAGCGGGTGATAAGTTTCAGCCTGATCGCCAGCCAGCCCAGGGTGGCCCGATAATGGTCTCGGCGATAATACTGGCCGCCGGCCAAGCCAAACGGATGGGCAGGCTCAAGCAATTGATGCCCCTGGGCAAGACCACCATTCTGGAACAGAGCCTGGATAATCTATTGGGCTCAAAGGTAGGCGAGGTCATCGTGGTGCTGGGGTATAAAGCCGAAGAGATAAGGAAAATAATAACCGACAGGCCGGTCAAGATAGCGGTAAACCGGGACTACCGGCAGGGGATGGGCACCTCCATAGCCGTTGGTCTGAAAGTAGTGGAGAGCCGGGCAGAGGCGGTTATGCTCACCCTGGGCGACCAGCCCTTCGTCGACAGCCCGACCATAGACCGGCTGATTGAGGAATTCAAGGCTCATGATAAAGGTATCGCCATCCCCACCTACAAGGGGAGGAGAGGACACCCGCTTATTTTCTCCCTGAAATATGAGGCACCGCTAGCCGGCTTAAAGGGCGATATCGGGGGCAGAGAGATAATCAAGGAGCACCCCGAAGACATCCTGGAAGTGGCCGTTGATTGTGAGGGCATCGTTATCGACATTGACACCATGCCCCAGGCTTCGCCTTGACACATAACCATCCCGATGCTAAATTAATTAGTTGGGTTTTCCCCCAAGGCAACTAGCAAAGAGGAGGAACATCTCGTATGAATATGATTGTCTGCATCAAGCAAGTGATTGACCCCGAGGCACCGCCGGCCAGTTTCAAGATTGACTCCGCCAGCAACAAGGTGGTGCCGCCCCAGGGGGTATCGCCAGTAATCGACCCCTATGCCGAATACGGCGTTGAGGCGGCCCTGAAGATTAAGGACGCCCTGGGGGGTAAAATCACGGCTATAAGTCTGGGCTCAAACCAGCTCCGCGATATAGTCAAGAAACCGCTGGCGATGGGGGCTGATGAGCTTGTCCTTTTAGAGGATGAAGCCTTCGACGGCGGCGATAGCTGGTCAACGGCCTATGCCCTGGCCATGGCTATCAAGAAGCTCGGCGAATACGATATCGTCTTCTGCGGCCGGGAGGCTTCCGACTGGAATGCGGGACAGGTAGGCTCCGGCATCGCCGAGCTCCTGGGGCTGCCCAGCATCACCCTGGTCAAGAAGATAGACGTAAGCGATGGCAAGGCAAGGGTAGAGCGGGTCACCGATGAAGGCTATGAGGTGATTGAGGTTCCCCTGCCCGTCTTGATTACGGTAAGCAACGAGATTGGTGAGCCCCGCTACCCCACCATAAAAGGGATTATGGCCGCCAAAAAGAAGGAGCCGACTATCTGGAAACCAGCCGATATCGGGGTTGAAGCCTCCCAGATAGGGGCGGCCGGCAGTCACACCAAGCTATTAAAACTATTCCAACCGGTCCGCGAAGGTAAGTGCGAGGTTATCGAAGGCGAAAGCCCTGAGGAGGCGGCGGCTAACCTGGCCCAAAAGCTGAGGGAAGCCAAGATCCTCTAATCAGGGCTTATTCTATTTACTTTTAGGAGGTAAATCTATGGCTGAGAATAAGGGTGTTATGGTCTTCGGTGAGACTGCGGGAGGCAAACTGGCGGCAATCACCACCGAGCTACTGGGCTGCGGCAGCAAGCTGGCCAAAGACCTGGGGCAGGAGTTGTCGGCCGTCTTGGTCGGCAGCGGCGTAAGCGACCTGGCTAAAGAGGCTATCGCCTTCGGCGCCGATAAAGTATATGTCGTTGACGACGCGCAGTTAAAAGACTATCAGACCGATGCCTACACATCGGTTATGGAAAAGGTAATAAAACAGGCAATGCCCCAGATTCTGCTCCTGGGGCAGACCTCAATCGGCCGCGACCTGGCCCCCAGGCTGGCTTTCCGCCTGAACACGGCGGCGGCTCTGGGCTGCCTGGAGCTGGCTATTGACCCCGCCTCAAAGCTACTGCTACAGACCAAGCCGGTCTACGGGGGCAACGCCCAGGCTGTTTTCACCTGCCAGTCTTTCCCCCAGATAGCCACGATTAGAGCCAAGACGATGGAACCGCTGGAGCGGGACCAGTCCAGGAAGGGGGAAACGATAACCGTTGACGCCGCCCTGGAGCCCTCGGCGATAAAGACCAAGGTGCTGGAGAAGGTGGCGGAAAAGGTGGAGGGGGTAAGGCTGGAGGACGCCGAGGTGGTGGTAAGCGGCGGCAGGGGCATCGGCAGTGAGGAAGGTTTTACCCAGCTAGAGGAACTGGCCAGGATGCTGAAAGGGGCGGTGGGCGCTACCCGGCCGCCCTGCGATAACGGCTGGGTGCCCGCCGGGGCACAGGTAGGGCTTACCGGCAAGATTATCGCCCCCGACCTCTATATAGCCATAGCCCTCTCCGGCTCCAGCCAGCACATGTCGGGCTGTTCCGGCTCCAAGACCATAGTCGCCATCAACAAAGACCCGGAGGCGAATATCTTCAGGGAAGCCCGCTTCGGCGTGGTCGGCGACTGGAAAAAAGCCCTGCCTGCCCTCATCGAGAAGCTAAAGGAGCTGCTGGCCGGCTAAAATCAGCCCTTCTCGGCCTGCCTGGCGGCGACAATCTTCTCGGCGATGTGAGCCGGCACCTCTTCATAGTGGCTGAAACTGGCCTTGTAGCTGCCTCTGCCCTGGGTTATCGATTTCAGGTCTATGGCATAGCGCAGAATCTCAGCCTGCGGCACCTGGGCCTCGATAACGTTAACCCCACCCCCGGGATTCATCCCCTGCACCCGCGCCCGCTTGGTGTTAAGGTCGCCGATAATATCACCGGTGAAATCCTCGGGGACGGTAACCTCAATATTGAATATCGGCTCAAGCAGGATAGGCTGGCCTTCGGCTAAGCCTTTCTTGAGCGCCCCGGCGCCGGCAATCTTGAAGCATATATCCGAGGAATCGACCGGGTGAAAGCTGCCGTCGTAGACCGTTGTCTTTATGTCAATAACCGGGTAGCGGGCCAGGACGCCTTCCCCGATAGCCTCGTTTACCCCCTTCTCCACCGACGGAATATAGTTCCTGGGTATGGCACCGCCCACTATCTTACCGACAAACTCGTGGCCGCTGCCCCGGGGCAAAGGCTCAAGCTCAAGGAAAACGTGCCCGTACTGGCCGTGCCCCCCCGTCTGCTTCTTATGCTTATACTCAGCCTTGGCTCCCACCGTAATCGTCTCTTTATAGGGCACCTTGGGTGTTTCCAGCTTGACCCCAACGCCGAATTTACGCTGCATCTTATCGGCGGCTACCTCAAGGTGGGACTCACCGATTCCGGATAGAATGGTCTCGTTGGTATCAGGCTCACGGCGCACCCGAATGGTGGGGTCTTCCTCAGCCAGCCGGGTTAGCGCCACCCCCAGCTTATCCAGGTCGGCCTTGGTCTTGGGGTGAACCGCCAGGCTGAAGGCCGGTTCGGGGAACTCTATGGGGGCAATCTTCAGCGGCTTTTCCCGACTGCCCAGGGTATCCCCGGTGCCGGCTAGGGTCAGCTTGGCTACCGCCCCCATATCGCCGGCGCCGAGCTCGGCCACCGGCTCCTGGTTCTTGCCCCTGAGCACAAACAGCTGACCGATGCGCTCGGCGTCATTCCGGGTGGCATTCCATACCTGGGAATTACTTTTAATGGCGCCGATATAGACCCGGAAGTGGGTAAGCTTGCCCACATAGGGGTCGGCGCTGGTCTTAAACACCAGAGCCGCCAGGGGGCCGTCGGCGCTGGGCTCAATCGTTTTCTTAGTTGAATCGCTGATGGTCACTACCTTCCCCTCCTTGGCCGAGGGCAGACAGTTATATATGGCATCCAGAAACAGCTTGAAGCCGATGTTCTTTAGCGCCGAGCCGGTTAAAATGGGGACGACCTTGCCGCTTACTACCGCCTGCCTGAGGCCGCTGCTTAGCTCCTCCTGGCTGAGCTCTCCCCCCTCCAGGTATTTCTCGATGAGCTTATCATCGACCTCAGCCGCCGCCTCTATCAGCTTCTCGCGGTAAGAATCGGCCTGGCCTTGAAGCGAGGAGGGTAACTCCGCTTCTTTGGCTTCAGGGCCGGTATAGGCTTTCATGGTCAGCAGGTCAAAAATTCCCTCGAACTTGTCCTGAGCGCCTATGGGCAACTGCAGCGGCAGGCACCGGGCACCGAACTTTGCTTGAATCTGCCCCACGGTTTTATTGAAGTCGGCATTCTCCCTGTCCATCTTGTTGATAAAGATGAGCCGCGGGAGGGCGTTTTGCTCACAGTACGACCATACCTGCTCCGTGCCCACCTCAACCCCGGAGGCGGCGCAGACCATAATCACCGCCCCCTCCGCCACCCTTATCGCCGCCCTTACCTCACCGACAAAGTCGGAATAGCCGGGGGTATCCAGCAGGTTGAGCTTTGCCCCCTGCCAGGTGCAGGGAAGCATGGACAGGTTTATGCTAATCTGGCGCTTTACCTCGTCGGGGTCATAGTCCGAGGTAGTAGTCCCGTCCTCAACCTTGCCCAAACGCTTAATAGCGCCGGCGGCAAACAACATTGCCTCCGAGGCTGATGTCTTGCCGGCACCGCTGTGAGACAGTAAAACAACGTTTCTAATATTCTCCAGCCCGTATTGCGTCATCTATTCACCTACTCTCTACCTAATCCAGCATATTATAATCGGAGCTTGCTTATACGGCAAGTTTGGTCTTACTTCCCACCCAACCCACCCTATAGGGGTTTGACCCCTCTTACAGCACCCCAATAAAGGGGAGAGTGGGGAAACTACCCCATAGGGCGGGACAGGGCGGGACGAAAGACCCGTTTTAAAATGGTGGGGATTGGGGGATGAAGAAGAGAGAAAGAGAGGCACCAGCCTCTTTGGGTGGGAGGGTGGGTAGAAAAACCTAAGTGGGGAGGGGGGTATAGACTTTCTTAAAAGAAACTAATGAGCGCGCCGCTTTCTCCTCAACAAGGAAGGGATGAAAAACAGCAAGAAAATTACGGCGAAGAGAGGAATAGGCAGGGAAAAACCGCCTTCACCGCCAGCACCATCACCAGTCACGGTAACGGTGGTTACCGACCCATTTGCCTCCTCCGGCGGCTCTGCCCTGTTCAGCACCTCCTCGGTTACCTCATACGCCGCCAGGTTGCCACCGAGAAACTCATCGGGCACCCAACCCAGAGGATTATTCCTGCCGGTAGCCTCAGCCCAGATCCAGCCCATCTCACCCTCCAACCTGAAAAAGGCAGTGGCGGCATCATAGTCAGGTAGGTAGACCAGGGCGGCGGTATGACCCTCCCCGATTACTATCGCCGAGCGTAATCCTGCCCCCCTGAACATGACCGCCAGCAGCACGGCACTATCTTCACAATCGCCGTAACCAACGCCACTCTGGTCGATGTCAGTCGCCAGCTCATCGGCATTTTGGGCGAACTCGCCATAGCCAAACTGGTCGATATCAGTGGTATATCTCACCCTACCCCGAACAAAGGAGAATACCGCTTCTGCCCTCTGGGACAGGTCGGGGTACTCCGCGGCAATCTGCTGGCCCAGGCTGTAAGCCAGGGCAGCGTTTTCTCCCAGGCTCTCAAAGACTATAACCGGGCGGAAGGCCCGCGCCGATACCTGATAAAAACCGTCTGAACCAACGGCCCTGGTGCGGCATATCTCCCAGTCGTCGAAGACCTCGCCATTTAGCACGCTGAAACCCTCAGACGGATATGCCCAAGCACGACCACCAGTGGCCAGTCCAGCTACCAATATAAATGTTAGACCGAGTAAAACACCAATTTTTTTCATATCTTTTTCATAGCGGCCCTGTCAGCGCGGCGTGGAGTATCAAGCCGAAGAAGAGGAGATAGCCAAAGATATGTATCCCGGCCGCCAGCGGGCTTTTTCTGATATTGACAAAGGGTATCTTGGGCGTTACCTTATCCACAATATAGAACAGGGCTACCCCGACCAGCAAGCTCACCACGAAGCTTATAGCCAATACCCCCCAGGTCCTGAAATCGAAGATATACCACACGATGGGGGCGGTGACCGCGGTCAGTGCCGTGATAGCGCCGTGGATAACCAACCCAATGAAGATGAAAAAGCCGGCAACGAAAAAGCCTACAGCCACCGGGGCCTCCCCGATGCGCTCGCGGTGAGGTATATGGGGAGTGAGAGCATCCAGCGCCCGGATTCCCAGCCAGGCCAGAAAAGCCGAGAGGAAAGCCAGCAGTACCACCTTGGCCAACCATATCATAACAATTACCCAGAAGGGAGCCACCAGACCCAGTTCGCTCATAATACCTCCTCCTTACGGCTAAATGCCCAAAAAGTGGTTTAACAGGGGATAGACCAGGAGCGCTACAACGATAACAAACATGGGCAGAGCAACCCAGTACCATCTGACCTGCCTCAACCTTTCTATGAAAATTAGATAGGCGCCGGACACCACCTGAGCCGCCCCAACCGCCAGAACGATGACCAGCTTCATAGCAAAGGGGCCCGGGAAAAACCCGTAGAATAGAAAGACGGGCGGATAGAAGGGGAAAAAGGCGCCGAGGAGGCATATTATACCATGAGCTATCAGTAGCCAGCCGACTAGCTTTTTCATTTTTACCTCCTGCCAGGAGTAATCGGAGCCTTACTTTAAGCGCCGAATTTATCTTTAAAAACGATTTCGGAGAGCTCTTTTCTCGGTCTGGCTTTGGGGGCTTCGTCGGGGACGCCCAGCGGGAAGAGGGTAACCAGACTGTAGCCCTCCGGCACTCCCAGAACTGCGGCCGCCGCCGGGGCATCAAAGGCGCCGATAATGACCGTGCCCAAGCCCAGGGAATGGGCCGCCAGCACCATGTTCTGCACCGCCAGGGCGGTATCGAACATATACCAGTCTCCCTTTTCGGTGGCGATTTCACCGCGCGGATTACAGCCCGACTTGCCCATCTTGGCGCAGATGACGATTAACACCGGCACGGTGTTGACCGCCGTGATGCCGGGGTTTTCAAATCCCCCCGGACCCCTAAACAGGGTATCGGCCACCGCCGCCTTTGTCTTGCTGTCCCGCACCACGATAAACCGCCAGCACTGAGTATTAGCCCAGGAAGGCGCCCAGCGGCCGGCTTCCAGAACTGCCTGCACCGCCTTATCGTCTACCGGGGCAGACTTGTACTTGCGAATGCTCCTTCTGGTCTCGATTGCCTCCAGGACTTCCATCTATGCCTCCTTCAAAAACTCTCTTACTCTTCTTCCCAGGCGCCCCGGCCGATAAGGGAAACGAAACGGCAGCCGCCCAGGTTTTCAATGGTGTTCTTCTTTCTGCCCCTGGTAATCCTGCACAAGTCCTGTATATAGCGAGAGCCGACGGGGATTACCAGCCGACCCCCAATCTTCAACTGGGCCAGGAGGTCGGGGGGCACCTTGGGGGCGGCCGCGGTAACCATTATGGCATCGTAGGGCGCTCCCTTTTGCCAGCCCAGAGTCTCCTCCGCCAGCTGCACCTCGATATTATTATAGCCCAGCTCGTCCAAAACTCTCCTGGCGGCTTTGGCCAGGGAAGGCACCCGCTCGGTGGTAACCACCAGGCGGGCCAGCTCAGCTAAAATAGCCGCCTGATAGCCGCTGCCGGTGCCCACTTCCAGCACCTTCTCCTTGCCGGTGAGCCCCAAGGCCTCGGTCATAAGGGCAATGATAAAGGGCTGTGAAATCGTCTGGTCATAGCCGATGGGCAGCGGCCTGTCATCATAGGCTGAGCGCCGGCTGGCCGGCGGCACGAAACGTTCCCTGGGGATACGGCGCATGGCGGCTAATACCCGCTCATCCCTAATCTCAGTGCTAAGGTGCTCAATCAACTCAGCCCGCGCTGCCTCAAAGTCCGCATCCATAATAGCACCCGCTCCCAGGACAAGCTTTAAGACAAAACAAAGACTAGCACCACCAGAATAACCAGTATTACCCCCGCCAGAATACCGATTCTAATTAACTCGGCGGCTACATTGGTAGCTCGAGCCGCGGTAACCGGAGCCTTTGGGGTCGGCGCCTTGGGCGGGGGAGGGGGAGTTTCCGTCCGGGGTGCCGGCTCAGGTCTCTGAGCCACCGGCGCGGAAGAGACCCCCTGCCTCTTTTTTCTTTTACTCCGAGGCAGGTGTCTGCCTCGCCGCCTTGATTTTGCTGACATCTATAAATCCTTTACCTAGCTCTGGGGTGAGATTTCTGGTAAGCGCGCCGCATGTCCTCGGTGGTGAGATGGGTATAGACCTGGGTGGTAGAGATGTTGGCGTGACCCAGAAGCTCCTGCACCGACCTCAGGTCAGCCCCGCCGCTCAACATATGGGTCGCAAAGCTGTGCCGCAGGGTATGAGGGGTAATCTCAGCCCCCAGCTCGGCTGATTTGGCATAGCCCTTCAGTATCTGCCAGAGTCCCTGCCTGGTCAGCCTCTCGCCGCGGCGATTTAAGAACAAAGCCTTTTCCTCCCTGTTTCGCGCCAGGCGAGGGCGCACCCCGTCCAGATAATCCTTTACCGCCCCAACCGCCCTTTCATGGACAGGGATGAGCCGCTCCTTATGCCCCTTGCCGAAGCAGCGCACATAGCCCCCCTCGGCATCTAAATCGGCCAGGTTCAATGACACCAGTTCGCTTACCCTCATGCCGGTGGCATAGAGCAACTCCAGCATTGCCTTGTCCCGCTTGGCTTCAGGAGTGGAAAGCTTGGCCGGCTCCGCCAAAAGGCGGTGGACCTGGTCAATTGAGATGGGCTTGGGCAGAGATTTACCCACCTTGGTCGAGCTCACTCCCTCGGTCGGGTTTTGCTTCAAGATGCCCTCAGCCACCATAAAGCCGAAGAAGGACTTGATAGCGGCTACCTTGCGGGCTACGGTGGTGGCGGCATAGCCCCTCCCCTTAAGGTCGAGCATATAGGTCATCATGGCCTGGCGGTCGAAAGCCGCCCAGGGGGGAATGGTGCCCCGCTTGGCCGCTTCCTCCTCAACGAAGCCGGCCAGTTGGTGCAGGTCATTCCGGTAGGCGGCTATGGTGTTCTCGGAAAAGCCCTTTTCCAGGGCCAGATAGTCCAGAAAACTGTCAATAGCTTCTTTCACCGCTCTCCCTTTACTACCAGGTGATTATTATGTATTTTAACATATCAATATGTAAAGTTAAAGCCCACCCACCGTCTTTGAAGGAAGGGGATAAAAAAGAGGGTTTCAGAGGGTGTTTAGCTACCCACCCAAACCCACCCTGCCGAGCAGAGGTCAGACCTCTTTAACGCTCCCTAAAACGGGGTGGGGCGGGGCGAGAGAGTTGTAAGATAGGTAACACCTCTTTCGGGCGGGCTGGGTGGGAAGAAAGAGAACTGATAAAAACGGGGGGATAGGGGGAGGAAAAAGAGTTGTAAGATAGGTAACACCTCTTTTGGGTGGGTAGGGTGGGAAGAAAAACCTGGGGAGCAGGTAAAAGCTGGATAAATACTTTGCCCTGCTTATCAGCTATGCTAAAATAAATTTATGACGGCAGGCTATATCACCGAGCAGATAAGGGGGCTGCCCTCTCGCCCCGGTGTCTATCTGTTTAAAGACGGCGAAGGCAATATCCTCTACGTGGGCAAGGCGGCTAACCTGCGCCACCGGGTAAGCTCCTATTTCGGCGCCGGGCAGAAGCTGACGCCGAAAAGCAAGCGCATGGTGAGCAAAATAGCCGACCTGGAATACTTCGTCACCACCTCGGAGCAGGAGGCGCTCATCCTGGAGCTAAACCTGATAAAGAGGCACCACCCCCACTACAACGTCCGCCTCAAAGACGATAAGAGCTTCCCCTACCTCAAGATAGACCTCGGCGAGGACTGGCCCCGGGTGCACATTACCCGTCGGCTGGAGGAGAACGGGGGGCGTTACTTCGGCCCCTTTGCCAGCGCCAAGTCGGTGCGCCAGACCCTGAAGCTATTAAAGGGGATTTTCCCCTTCCGTTCCTGCACCAGGACTATCACCGGCACCGACCCCCGCGCCTGCCTTGACTATGATATCGGGCACTGCCTGGCCCCCTGCATCGGCGCCGTCAGCCAACGGGAATACGCCGAGGTCATCTCACAGGTCATTCTTTTCCTGGAGGGAAAACAGGCGCGGGTGGTTAAACAGCTTAAAGGGCGGATGAATAAGGCGGCCGAAGCCCTGGACTTCGAGCGGGCGAGCCGGCTCAGGGACCAGATTCAAGCCCTGGAGAGGGTGGTCGAAGGGCAGAGAATCGCCACCACGGTGAAGGGGGAACAGGACGTTATCGCCTTTGAGGGAGACAAAGACCAGGCCTGCGTCCAGGTCTTCTTTATCCGCGGCGGCAAGCTCATCGGCCGCGAGAGCTTCGTCCTGCAGGGAACGCAATACGAAGAGCCGGGCCAGATTATGACCAGCTTTGTCCAGCAGTTTTATGCCTCCAGTCCCCACATCCCCCCGCTGTTACTGCTCCAGCACCCGGTGGAAGACATGGCTACCCTCCAGGGGTGGCTGCAGAGCAAACGGGGGGGCAGGGTTGAAATCCAGGTGCCGCGGCGGGGAAGGAAAAGACAGCTGGTGAAGACGGTGGCTGAAAACGCTCAGCAGAGCCTGGAACAGCTCAGGATAAAGCAGCTCGCCTCACCGGCAGCGCTATCGGCGGCGCTGGGGGAAATAAAACAGAAGCTTAATTTGCCCCGTCTGCCCTCCCGCATAGAAGGCTATGATATCTCCGATATCCAGGGAGTGGCGGCGGTGGGCAGTATGGTCGTCTTTGATAAGGGCAAGCCCAGGCCGGCCCACTACCGGCGCTTTAGAATCAAGAGTGTCTCCGGTGTTGATGACTACGCCATGCTCGAGGAGGTGCTCAAACGGCGCTTCAAGCGCGCCGGCGGCGCCTCGGACAGCTGGGCAATCATGCCCGACCTGGTGCTCATCGACGGGGGCAAGGGGCAGCTTAACGCCGCCCTCCAGGCCATGGAGCAGATGGGGGTTGCCTTCGTGCCCGCCGCCAGCCTGGCTAAAGAAAACGAGGAGCTATTCATCCCCCGCCGGAAAGAGCCCATCATCCTGCCCCGCTCTTCCCACGGGCTGCGGTTACTGCAGCGCCTCAGGGACGAGGCGCACCGCTTCGCCCTCGGCTACCACCAGAAGATAAGAAAAAAGCAGAGCTTCGCCTCGGCCCTGGACGCCGTCCCCGGCATCGGCCCCAAGCGCAAGCGGGCCCTAATCAGGCAGTTCGGCTCGGTCAAAGCCATCCGGGAAGCACCGCTTGAAGAGCTGATTAGCGCTAAAGGCATGAGCCAGAAACTGGCCAAGACTATAAAGGAGCACCTCTAAGGATGCCCGCCAACCTGCCGCCGCAGTACTTTGAAGCCGAAAAGAACTTCCGGGAGGCTAAGAACCCGCTGGAAAAGATAGCCGCCCTGGAGGAAATGCTGGCCATCATGCCCAAGCACAAGGGCACCGACCACCTGCGGGCCAAGCTAAGAGCCAGAATTGCCCGCCTAACCGAAGCCTCGGAGAAGAAGGCGGCCACCAAGCGGGCTTCAGTGATTATTGAGAAGGAAGGCGCCGCCCAGGTGGCGGTAATCGGCCTGCCCAACGCCGGCAAATCCCAGCTCGTCGCCGTCATCACCAATGCCTCCCCGCCCGTCGCCGATTACCCCTTCACCACCCACAGCGCCACCCCGGGAATGATGGAGTTTGAGAACATCAAGATACAGCTGATTGACACCCCACCCCTGGCACCCCAGTCCATCGAATTCTGGCTGCCGCCCATGCTGCGGCGGGCTGACGCCCTGCTGATTGTGGCCAGCCTGGACTCCGAGCCCCTAGAGCAGATGGAGGCTATAATCAATCAACTGGAAACGATGAGAATAGTAATTGGCGATGTCGAAGCCAGGGAAGAACCGGAGTTCACTCTATGGCATAAGAAGGCGCTGATTATCGGCAACAAGCTAGACCGGGACAAAGCCGGCCAGAATTACACTGCCCTGAAAGAAGGCTACGGTGAGAAAATGCCGGTCATCGCCATCTCGGCCGGAGAAGGCACCGGTCTGGAAGAACTCAAGGCCAAAATCTTTCAAGTTTTAGATATCATCCGAGTATATACCAAGGTGCCGGGGGGAAAGCCCGATTTTGCCGACCCCATAATCCTCGACCGGGGAAGCACCCTGGCCGATGCCGCTGCCGCAGTGCACAAGGACTTTGCCGCTAAGATGAAATACGCCCGCATCTGGGGCTCGGGCAAACACGACGGCGTCATGGCCCGCAGAGACCATGTTTTGCAGGACGGCGATATAATAGAGCTTCACCTATGAAATAACAGATAGCCGTACCTGTTGCAAAAGTACCATCCCTATTGTATAATTCCCCATCATACCTAGCACATCTAGGCAAAAATTGAAGGAGGAACATAGAAGATGAGATTAAAGGGTTGGGGACTGGGCTTACCCATTGCTGGTCTAGTCCTGGTCGTTATCGCTCTAGTTTGGCTGCTGGCTATTTTCCCCGGCATGGTCAAACTCCCCGCAGACTACAGCAAGGATATCAACTTCGAAGGCACCTACCTGGTGCTGAACCCTGATACTTACAATATGGACGAACTCCCGGTGTGCGTGCAGCGATTGCAACTGGCAACAGATGTTCAGGGCAACGTGCTGATAATCAGTGAGACGGTGACCTGTACCCATGCCCTGGCCGGCATGGAGCTGGCGCAGTTCGGCCAGGTCGGGTCGCTAAGCGTTGACCGCTCTACCCGGGCCTATGTACCAGACCAGGATGATGGTATGCCACGGTCCGGTCAATTTTGCTTTCCTTCAAATTTAGAACAGCAAAGCTACTCCATGTGGATTTCCAGCGCCGGGCGTCCTCTGGATGCTGAATTTATCGGCGAGGAAGAGTTTGAGGGCTTAAACGTCTTCGTCTTTGAGGTCAGCGAGCAGGGCCTGAGCATCGGTACCCAGGCAGGCACCGAACTGCCCCAGGTCATGGACATAGCTGTCAATCTGATGGTTGAGCCGCTAAGCGGCACCACCGTATATACGGCGAGCAGTAGCACCTACAGCGTCGTTCTCCCCGACGAGACGGAGTCACCGTACTATATTTCGGACATAGCTTTCACCGAAGACACCATCGCCGATTTGGTTAATACTGCCAATGACGCACGCACCCTGATACTCTGGCTATCGTTCTACGGCTTCTGGATTCTCATCGGAGTGGGCGCGGCTCTGGTTATAGTCGGGTTAGTGCTGGCCGCCCGAGCCAGAGGGTAAGCGCGGTTAATCCGCTTAATAAAATATAAAGTAAAAGCTTAATAGGGGCTTCTAAAAGCCGAGGCATAAGCTCTGGCTGGCGTCTAATCCAGCAAAAAGCGGTTAATCGCCGCCGCCAGACCGTTATCCTCCACATCATCGGTGATGTGGTGAGCAACTGCTTTGACCTCATCGGGGGCGTTTTCCATAGCCACTGCCAGACCGGCCAGGGAAAGCAGCGAGATGTCATTGGTACCATCCCCTACCGCCATGACCTCAGCCAGGGACATCCCCAGGTGCGAAGCCAGAGCTCCCAGTGCCCTCCCCTTGGAGACATCGGGGGCGACCACATTGGTGAATTCGACATCAGGAAAAGCCGGCGACCTTGCCCGGGAAAAGTGAAGGCGGTTCTTAAAATAAGCATGAAAATCCCTGGCTTCAGCCACCTGCTGAGGATTGACCGAGGCTAAGCCCCCTTTAATGATCCTCTCCTCTTCCCAGAGGTCGGTAAAATCTACTATAGTCGGCTCTACGCCGAAGAAACGGCGATGGGCATCGGTTGACCAGGTCTCCCGCTCAACGAAGTACTGGCTCGCCGAATAGAGCTCAAGGTCCATGTTTCGGGAGCGGGCAAATTCGATAGCCTCCCTGACCACTCCCCTATCCAGCGGCTCGGCATAGACCTCCTGGCCGAGATCAGAGACCAGAGCGCCGTCAAAGAAAATATGATAGCCGTCCAGCGCCAGCTGGTCGAGAATTGACAGGCAGGCCTGAACCGCCCGCCCGGTGGACAGGGCAACCCCTACCCCCGAACGGCGGGCTTCGGCCAGGGCTTCAATGTTCTCCGCAGAGATTCCCCTTTCCCTGCCCAGCAGGGTGCCGTCTATATCTACTACCAAAAGCTTATACTTCAAATTAAAGCTCCCCTTTCCACCACCCATTCTAACATCAGCCAGGGTAAATTGCCAAAAATTGTTTGGCGTCCCACCCAACCCACCCCCGGGGGCTAGCTCCCCCAACCCCTGCTTTTGGGGGGTAGTTTAAAGGGCGCCAACCCTTATAGGGCGGGACAGGGCGGGAAACAAAACCTTAGTGGCGGGGCGGGAGGGTGGGAAGTAAAAGGTACGCTTGCAAAGGGTGGGGTTGAAAAGTAACTCTATTTAGTATCACCGCTAACGAAGGCGATGGCATATTCTTTGGAGTGGGAGAGGGTAACCGCCAGCTTATCAAGGCCCACTTCTTTAGCCTGCTGCTGAGTCCTGCCGTAAAGATTGACCTCCGGCTGTCCGCCAGGGCCGGAAATCACCTCAATCTCTTTCAGGCTAATGCCCTCGGCCGGTTTGCCTATGGCTTTTACCACCGCTTCCTTGGCGGCGAAGCGGGCCGCCAACGAGGGCAGCTTTTTACGGTAGAGCTTTAGCTCCGAATCAGTATAAATACGCTTGAGGAAATCTTCCCCGTGACGTTTGACGGCCTTTTCCAGGCGGGCTATTTCGACTATATCGACGCCAATGCAGTGCATGTTAGTCCTGTTAACACACGTGGGCTGTTTTGGGGATTATAGTTTATTTTGGGGGTGCCTTCAAGCTTTGGTAGCTCCTCCCCCTTTACCGCCGACAGCTAAAATGCTAGAATCTAGCAAGGGGATAGTATATGTCGGGGCACTCCAAGTGGTCAACGATTAAACGGCAGAAAGGGGTGACTGACTCCCGGCGGGGTCAGCTCTTCACCAAGCTCGCCCGCGAGATTATCGTGGCCGTGCGGGAGGGGGGCAGCAACCCGGAGGCAAACTTCCGCCTCAGGCTGACCGTACAGAAAGCCCGCGATAACAACATGCCCCTGGACAATATAGACCGCGCCATCAAGCGAGGCAGCGGTCACGCCGAAGGCGCCAGCCTGGCCGAGATGGTATTGGAGGGTTACGGGCCCAACGGGGTGGCTATCCTGGTAACGGCGCTGAGCGACAACCGCAACCGTACCCTGCAGGATGTGAGGAATATCTTCTACCGCAACGGCGGCAACCTGGGGGAGGCCGGCTGCGTCGCCTGGCTCTTCGACTCCCGGGGACTGATTACGGTGGAGACCAACGCCCAGGACGCCGAGAAGCTGGCCCTGGAGGCTATAGATGCCGGCGCCGAGGACGTCAAGATAGAGGATAACTATATCGAGGTCTACACCAAGCCCGCCGAGCTGGAGCTGGTCAGGGAGGCGCTGGGGCAGAAGAATATTGCCATCGCCTCGGCTGAAATCTCCATGATACCCAAGACCGTGATGGAGCTTGAGGAAAAGGCGGCCCTGCAGACTTTAAGGCTACTGGACAGGCTGGAGGAGCTGGACGAGGTGCAGCATGTCTCCAGCAACGCCGACTTCCCCGATGCCATTCTGGAGAAATATCAACCGTGAGCCCGACCCGATGATAATTTTAGGCATTGACCCGGGAACGGTAACTACGGGCTACGGCGTCATTGAGGCTAAAGATGATGAGATAACCCTGGTTGAAGGTGGCGCCCTGACCACCCGGGAGCGCTCCCCTATCGGGGAGCGCTTGAGCTTTTTATACCAGAGGCTTCTGGAAATCATCTCCCGCTTTCAGCCCGACGCCGTGGCTATAGAACAGCCCTTTATGGCCAAGAACGCAAAAGCGGCGCTGGCGGTGGGCCGGGCGCAGGCGATAGCCATCCTGGCCGCCGCCGAGAAGGGAATCCCGAGCTATGAATACACCCCGACCCAGGTAAAACAGAGGGTGACCAACTACGGCGCCAGCTCCAAGGAACAGGTCCAGGAGATGGTCAAACTGCAACTCGGTTTAGCTTCCGTGCCCCAGCCCAGCGATACCGCCGATGCCCTGGCCGTAGCCCTCTGCCACCTGCACGAGACCCACCTGGACGGCCTGCTGGCTAAGCAGGGGGAACAGAAATGATAGCCGCTCTTAAAGGCAAGCTGCAGGCGCTGGGCAGCGAATGGGCAATCGTCAATGTGGGCGGCATCGGCTTTAAGGTTTATATGCCCACCTCCACCCTGGCCACACTGGGCACCATCGGCGAGGAGGTGGAGCTTCATACCCACCTCTACATAAGAGAGGACAACGCCACCCTCTACGGCTTCGCCAGCCCTGAGGAACTGGGGCTTTTCCAGACCCTAATCGGGGTATCGGGGTTAGGCCCCAAGCTGGCGCTAGCCATGCTCTCGGCGATGGGCACGGAAAAGCTGGCCATGGCTATCGCCAGCGGCAGCGCCGACCTGCTGGCCGAGATTCCCGGCATCGGCAAGAAAACGGCCAACCGCCTCATACTGGAGCTGAAAGAGAAGATAGGCGCCGGCTGGTTGGCTGCACCCGCCGAGCTCGCCGAGGAAAACGCCGATGTCCTAGCCGCCCTCACCACTCTCGGCTACTCGGTTAGAGAAGCCGCCCACGCCATTGCCGCCATCCCCCCCGACCAGGGCCTGACCTTAGAGGAAAAGATAAAGCTGGCACTGGGCTACTTCACCAGCAAGTAAAAGGAGCGCTTATGGAAATTGCTCTATTTGTAGTGATTTTTCTATTGTTAGCCGTAATCCTGGTACTGCTCTTCCGGCTGAGGAAGGCGCCCGCCACCGACATCGACGAGCTGGCTAACAGGCTCCGCTTCGCTCTGGCCTCGGCGGACTCGGTTCGGGAGATTCAGCGCATACTGGAAAGCCTCCCCCACGATGTCCTCAAGTCGATAACCTCCAGCGAGGCGGTCAGGGCCGGCAAGCTCAACGAGCTCCTGGCCACCCTGGAGCTTACCCAATACGACCGCCTCTTCTATCTGGGCGGCAACCCCGTTGACTTCGTCGGCATTAAGTACGGCCAGGGCGTTGACTTCATCGAGGTAAAGACGGAAAAGGCGGCTCTCTCGCCAGCGGAAAAGGAGCTGAAAGACCTCATTGAGTGCAAGATGGTCAACTATGTGCCCCTTTCGGTGCAGAGGATAGGCATCGCCGAGGAGGTCGACACCAAACCGGAGGGCGTTGATGAAAGCCAGTGAAGGACACATCGGGCGGGTCTTTGTCCTGCGCCTTGAGGACGGCGATGTGGTGCCCGACTGCATCGAGCGCTTTGCCGCCGAAAAGGGAATATCGGTGGGACAGGCTATTCTGGTGGGGGGAATCGGGGAGGGTGAAGTGGTCGTTGGCCCCCGCGACTCGGCGGAAATGCCTCCCCAGCCCGTTCTTTTGCCCGTCGACGGCGCCCATGAGGTGGTCGGCGTTGGCGTCATCGCCCCCGATAAGGACGGCAAGCCGGTCCTGCACATCCACGCCTCCCTAGGGCGCTCTGGAAAGGCTATCACCGGCTGCCTGCGCCCGGGCGTTAAGACCTGGCTGGTGGGTGAGGCTATAATCTTTGAGATTTTGGGGGCTAAAGCCGCCCGCCTGCCCGATGATTTAAGCGGGTTTGATTTGATGGAGATGGTATAATACTTTTGGGGGAGGGAAGGGAAGGCAATGGAAAACAAACCGTCAGTGTTCGTTCGCTTAATGAATGAAGCACTTCTAGGAATAGACCCAAATAATCTTCCCCACATGCGAGTCGGAGCTGAGTGGGCCGAAGTTCAGATTCTGACTGACCCCTTCGTGATTTATAAGAGAGACAGATACCTTCCTGTTGTGCTTGTTGAAGGACTTAGGACAGAGACCAGGTACCTCCTTTACATTTCTGCGGTGTCGCTTGGCCAGCGTCTTGAGTCAATACGAGCCAAAAGAGATACCTTGGTAGGCGTGAATGTAAGAATGCGGAAAGAGGGAGAGGAACGCTTTTCATCATATGAAGTTGAGGAACTTGCCGATTGATACGTGGGGGCAGCAAAAACTGCCCCCCAAAAGTTTACCGATTAACGTTCAACTGATAGCTTCCAGTTGCTTCCTGCGCTGCTCAATAGCTTCTAAATTCTTTTCATCGCCGGGAGTAAGTTCGAGACCTGCCAATTTCTTTAGATAAGCCTTGAGTTGAGGCTTCACTGCGCTTCTGGGTAGCACCTGGGTGCCTACAGTAATGATCCCTTGCCAGTGTGCTTCGTTCCTTCTCCAACCACGATTATCAGGATGTTCTAGAGCAGTTACTACTGGCTTTTGCCAATCTTGGCCTTTCTCTCTCATGGACGCGGCTACGAATTCCCCTATCGCTGAGATTACACCAGAGTTCCAATGCAGATATTTCGAGCGAGCATCTCTTATATCTAGCTCCTCACTTGCGACTTTACCCCACTCAGGGAATCTCTCTGCAATAAACTCCCATACGTCAGCAAGGAAGTCCACGTACTGATCCTCGTTATCAATAGGTTTACCGTAGTCATCCTTCTGGGCAAGTTCTTCGGGTAGTAGCCCTGCCTCAGAGATAGCATCGGTCATTGGATCTGTAGCCTGGTAGATGCCAGCGAGCGTAAACATGTCTTTTGATTGGGTAGGAATGCCAGCGTCTTCCAAATTGACCCGGTCTATAAACACTGACACCTTTTCTACAAGCTTCTGAGTAACTATATTCACAACATCCCTGCGATCGAACAGAATATCAAGGCTCTTTGTGGTCTTTTTGGCGTTTCTGTTGAGGTCAGAGAAGAGTTGCTGGGCTGCCCTAAGGTCTATATAGGGGAATAAGACAACAGAAATCATATCATCGGCTAATGAAGAGTCCTCATCAAGTGCCTTATCCTCGAGCGCCTTTTTTATGCCCTCAAATCTATGTTGGCCATCGACAATTATGAGAGGGTCTCTCTGGTCTAGGGTTAGCAGCCCTATGTTAGCAAGGTCACCTGACTGCTCAACCGACTTCCAACGAACTGGGGCATGAGTGCCGTCTTTTCCGTACGTACAGGTTATGGAGCTAAAGCGGTAAGTATCTGGATTCTTGGTAATATAATCCGCTATTACTCCATATCTTGACTTAGTAGGCTTTCTATTCTCACGCTCTTTCGGAGGCAAGTTACGGTCAGTAGTGGAAAGATACTTGATAACGACCGAGTAGGGAAGTGTAATTGTAAAGTATTCTATGCCACCCATCTTTCCTCGAAGCGCGGGAGCTGTCATTAAATATTGCGCATCTTCTGCAAGTCCTTTCATTTTGTCCAGAATATCATTGGAATCCATTCGTTTCCTCCTTTTTGATTTTTTCTGTAACGCTTAACTATAAGTTTTTGTTCAGGAACACTGGCCCACCTCCACAAAACTATTCCGGGTCTGTAGAAGATCAAAAGTAACCTTCTGAACCGCTCTTAGCAGCCGGAGATAACGAACCTCAAAGTTGATGAGGTGAACAGCCTGCTCTAAGCTAATAGCAGAGACCGGGAGAGATAAAATAGCTTGCTTTCGGAACATGTCTTGAGGCAAGGGCCTCCACCCACCAAGCTCAGGGTCACCTGGTATATCCCCAAGAATGAATATATCATGAATGTTGTACATAAATCACCTCCCGACATCTTTTGGTATTATACTATACTTTCTTGTAGTTGTCAAGAGGTTTTTCATACAATTTTCTTGAAGTCGTCTAAACTGATAAGCAAACTCTCCTATCTATTCCCACCCACCAACCCTTTTAGGGTAACCACCCCCCAAAAGCCCCCCAAAAAAATCAGGGAGGGGGAACGCCCCTCCCCAATAGCTCTTAAAATATTCAGTTCCTGCGGTACCGGCTAAAAAAGCTTAACCCTCATACTTAAAGGAGACCCTCACCTTGGCGCGGTAGTTGATAACCTTACCCTTGTCAATCTGCATATCCAGCTCCTCAATCTCGGCGATGCGCAGGTCGCGCAATGACTTGGCGGCGGTCTCCACCGCCACCTTGGCTGCATCCTCCCAGGACTTGGGGCTGGTACCCACCACCGTAATTATCTTATAAACGCTGTCCGACATATTATCCTCCTTCAATTTAGGCAAACTTCCCCAAAATATGGGGGTTCTTCAGTCTATAAAATAAGCGGCATCCTGTCAACAGCCGTTGTCACCAGTGCTCCCAAAAGCTATACTATTAATATGCCAGAGTTCGAGATTGTCTCCGATTTCAAGATGACCGGCGACCAGCCCCAGGCGGTGGATGGGCTGGTGGCGGGCCTAAATAAGGGCTTTGAGCACCAGACCCTGCTCGGCGTTACCGGCAGCGGCAAGACCTTCACCATGGCCAATGTCATCGCCCGGGTGCAGAGGCCGACGCTGGTCATCTGCCACAACAAGACCCTGGCCGCCCAGCTCTGCACTGAGTTCAAGGAGTTCCTGCCCAATAACGCCGTGGAGTACTTCGTCAGCTACTACGATTATTACCAGCCCGAAGCCTATCTCCCCCGCACCGATACCTTCATCGAGAAAGAGATTAACATCAACGAGGAGATTGATAAGCTCCGCCATGCCGCTACCCGCTCCCTCTTTACGCGGCGGGACGTGGTCATCGTGGCTTCGGTCTCCTGCATCTACGGGCTCGGCGAGCCTGAGGAATACCTCAGCTTTGTCTTGAGCCTCAAGCGCGGCGAGGGCTACCGCCGGGAAAAGCTCCTCCGCCAGCTGGTGGATATGCAGTATGAGCGCAACGACATCGACTTCAGCCGGGGTAAGTTCCGCCTCCGCGGCGATACCCTGGAAATTCAGCCCGCCTATGAAGAACTGGCCCTGCGCATCGAGTTCTTCGGCAACGACATCGAGCGCATCCTGGAGATTGACCCCCTCACCGGTGAGTTGCTCAAAGAGATGGAAGCGGTGGACATCTATCCGGCCAAGCACTTCGTTACCTCGCACGACAAGCTGATGGTGGCCCTGGGGAGCATAAAACAAGAGCTTGACCAGCGCCTGGCCGAGCTAAAAAGGCAGGGCAAGCTGTTGGAGGCGGCAAGGCTTGAAGCCAGGACCAACTACGATTTGGAGATGCTCCGGGAAGCCGGCTACTGCCACGCCGTGGAGAACTACTCCCGCCACCTTTCACAACGTCCTGCCGGCAGCCCCCCCTGGACGCTGCTGGACTACTTCCCCGAAGACTTCCTCCTCTTTATCGACGAATCGCACATGACCATCCCCCAGATTCGGGGCATGCACCACGGCGACATCTCCCGCAAAGAGACGCTGGTGGAATACGGTTTTCGCCTGCCCTCGGCGCTGGACAACCGCCCCCTGAACTTCACCGAGTTCACCCAGCGCGTCAACCAGGTCGTTTATACCTCGGCAACGCCGGCGGAATACGAATACAAGCACAGCAAACAGGTCGTAGAGCAGTTAGTCCGCCCCACCGGCTTATTAGAGCCGACGGTTGAAATCAAGCCTACCAAGGGGCAGATTGACGACCTCCTCGACCAGATTAAGGCGCGGGTGGACAAAGCTGAGCGCTGCCTGGTGACCACCCTGACCAAGCGCATGGCCGAGGAGCTGGCCGACTATCTAATCGAGATGGGAATAAAAACCCACTATTTGCACTCCGAGATTGATACCCTGGAGAGGGTGGAGATACTGCGCGACCTCCGCCTCGGCGTTTACGATGTGGTGGTGGGCATAAACCTGCTCCGGGAGGGGCTCGACCTGCCCGAGGTCAGCCTGGTGGCAATCCTAGACGCCGACAAAGAGGGCTACCTGCGCTCTGAGGGGGCGTTAATCCAGACCATGGGGCGCGCCGCCCGCCACATTGACGGGCATGTCATCATGTACGCCGATAGCGTCACCAAATCGATGCAGGCAGCTATAGACGAGACCCAGCGCCGCCGCCAGATTCAGCAAGTCTACAACAAGGAGCACGGCATTACCCCCCAGGGCATCAGGAAAGCCATCAAGGACATCACCGAGCGGGTGAAGGTCGCCGCCGAGGTCCGGGCTGTCTATAACGCCGCCCCCCACACCAAGGAGGACATCGCCCGCCTGATTAAGGAGCTGGAAGGGCAGATGAAGACGGCCGCCCGCAACCTTGAGTTCGAGAAGGCGGCGCTAATCCGCGACCGCATCGTTGAGTTGCGCAAGGAGTTTGAGCCGGTGGAGATAGACAGATGAGCGATGACGAGGTAGAGACCAAGCAGGAGCGCCGGGAGAAGAAGCTTAAGAAGAAGCGTGAGCGCATAGCCAAGCACGGCAAAAACCTGGCGCGGGTTTATATGGATGCGATTATGAAGAGATTGGGGAGGGGGAGGAAATAAAAGTATTGACGGCTATTATGTACTATGTCATAATCTCCCCGCATTGAATACATCTACGTCCTCCTATGGAGGTGAACTATGGATTATACAGAATGGTCAGAGAGACGAGTCTCAGTAAAAAGCACATTACTTGATCCACGTAATCCGAGAATACCACCTGTGAGTGAACCGCTGGACCAGCTTTCCCTGCTAGCTGAACTTGTAGACCACGATAAGATTTACGAACTAGCACAAAACATTGTCCAGAATGGTTATTATCCTGTTGAGTCTCTTATAGTGGTGAAGGAAGACAACAAAACAATTGTCATCGAAGGGAATAGAAGATTAGCAGCATTGAAACTCCTCATTAATCCTGAAGATGCGCCAGAAGACAAGATACCGAAATTTCGGGCCTTATCCTATAGGATTAGCAAAGCCACTATTGAAAAGGTCAAAGTAGTTGTTGCCCCTAAGCGTGAAGCAACGGCCCCTATCTTGATGAACAGACATACTTATCGGCAGATTGAAGCATGGGAGCCAATAATGCAGGCTTCTTTCTACTCTGGATTATTACACAATGGTGTCACCATTGACGATTTGTCGCGTGAATACAATGTGTCTAAATTAAGCATCCTTCAATCTCTGCGACTATATAAAATGTATCAGATAGCTTGCAGCTTAGAGTTGCTTGATAACGTGGCAAACATTGTCACAAACCCCAGGGAATTCAAGGCGACGACACTGCAGCGCTTCTATGAACGCCCGATAAGTCAGGAGTTTCTAGGAATCCAGTTGAGTACTGAGGTCGCCGACATTGTAGGAGTCATAGACGAAGGTGAATTCAAAAAGGGCTATAAGAGAGTAGTCACAGATATTGCCACAGGAAAAATAGATTCCAGAAGTATAGGTAAGACTACACAGATAAGGACATACATCAACAACATCCCTAAACAGGAAAGGCCAAACTTATCGAAGAAGGGAAGTTTCACGTCTGACACCCTCTTAAAAATCACAGGGGGAGAAGCGACGAAGGTCATTGTAAAAAGGGGGACAACCAGTAGTAGACCTAAGAGGAAGCCTGTAGGACTGATACCCAGAAGATTTTCTTGTGATGTGGATAATCAGCGTATTAAAAATATAGTTGATGAATTAAAAAAACTTCCAGCCGCGAAGTGTCCTAATGCAACAGCTGTTCTTTTTCGTAGCCTATTGGAGATGGCATTATCGCATTATCTGGATGCGTCTAGGGACCTTTACGTGATTATTGATGATGAAAAACAAAGGCTAGCGAATATAAACAGATCACTAAAAAGGAACTGGCATCCAAGTCTAAAACGCATGTTAAAGCACATAACAGGCCCGAAGTGCAGTATTATCCAAAACCCGAATATGAAAAATGCGCTGGAAAAATTTACAAACAAAGCTAATGAACTGTTATCTCACGATGATCTGAATTTCTTTGTTCACAATCAGTACTATGCCCCCACTGAGGAATCCATGAGAAGTTATTGGGGGCAACTGGAAGACCTGTTCCAAATTATATTAGTTGAGCCGGATACCAAATAATCTACATATGAGGACATAAGTTTGAGATGGGTTATACTCAAAGTCCCTTACGCTATCCAGGCGGCAAATCGAACTTCTCACGAATACTCGCAGAATTCATCGAACTAAATGATCTTCAAGATTGCATATATGTCGAACCATATGCTGGGGGCGCAGGAGCAGGCTTAAATTTACTTTTTTCTGATTATATCAATCGTCTTATCATCAACGATGCCGATAGGTCCATTTACCTTCTTTGGAAATCCATACTATTTGAAACGGATGGATTCATTAAGCTTATAAATGACACGCCGATATCTATCGATGAGTGGCAGCAAAGAAAAGAAATCATTAAAAGGGCCCGATCCTACTCCGAACTCGAAGTTGCCTTTTCAACTTTCTATTTGAACAGGTGCAACAGATCAGGAATATTAAATGCCGGTCCTATTGGTGGAAAATCCCAAACCGGTACATGGCGTCTTGACGCTCGCTTCAAGAAAGAGAGCTTAATCAAGAAGATCAAAAAGATAGCCCTTTATAGTTCACGCATATCTATCTACAATCTTGATGCTATCGAATGCATAGAACAGCATGTTCTTCCGCTAACAGAGACGAATGATCGACTTATGGTATATCTTGATCCCCCCTATTACTCCAAAGGTGCCCGGCTATACCTCAATTACTACACTGCGGACGACCATATAAAACTCGCAGAGTTCATAAATAGACAGTACGGATTCAAATGGATTGTCTCCTATGATGATGTCCCACAGATTAGACAGCTATATAGCGACAAGGCAACTAATGTCTTTCACCCCAATTACTTCGCCTACAGAGCGAGAGTCGGCAACGAAGTGGTTATATATTGCCCCGACTCCATAATACCCCCACCCAATTAAAAACCAAAGGAGACCAAGATGAAAGCCATTCTCAAAGACCCGAAGCTCCTCCTCTTCGGCAAAGGGCGCCGATGGTATCAGTGGCACGCCTGGGTGGCAGTGGCTTTAGACTTTCTGGGCACAGCCTGCTTAATAGTGGGCATAATAGGCGCCGCAATGGATAAAGGGCTCGGCCTGGGGGCAATGCTCTGGGTACTGATAGCCATTGCGCTTTGGGTGGGGGGCTTATGGTCGTGGCTCTGCGCCTACACCATTGACAAGCAATAGTATCAAGCCGTAGTATATTCAAAAGCAATAACTAAAAACCTAAGGAGGCAACAAAGATGGCAGCAGTCCCCAAGAAACTGAGGTTCCTACTCTTCGGTATGGGCCCCAAGTTCCACGCAATTGTAGCAATGGTCCTAGAGTTCCTGGGCTTAGGCTGTTTGATAGTGGGCATCGTAGGCAGTGTCATAGACAAAGGGCTCGGCATGTGGTGGCCAACCGATTGGTTCTTCGTGGCGATTGCGCTCTGGATATGGGCTCTGTGGTCATGGCTGACGGCATACGTCGCCGCCAAGGACTAGAGTAGCTTTAAGCCTCCCCTTCCCTCCGGTAACCCTCCTCCTCAAGCTGTTCCATGAGGCGGGCGGCGCGTGGATAACCGATGTGCAGGCGCCGCTGCAGGTAAGAGGTGGAGATATGGCTGTGCTCCTGCGCCAGTTGGCGAGCGGCTTCCAGAAGCGGGTCTTCGGGGAAAATTCCCCTATCGGCGCCGGCAGCGGTAATCTCCTCAACTTTGAGCGGAATTGCCTCTTCCCTCTGCTGGCTACCCCAGAAATAGACCAGCCTCTCCCGCTCGGCATCGGAGACAAAGCAACCCTGCAGGCGCTTGGGCTTAGCCGCCTCGGTGGGCATATAGAGCATGTCTCCCCGGCCCAAAAGCTTCTCGGCGCCTCCCATATCGAGAATAGTCCTTGAGTCCACCTGGGAGGTAACGGCAAAGCTGATGCGGGTGGGGAAGTTAGCCTTAATCAGACCGGTAACCACGTCCACCGATGGGCGCTGGGTAGCCACGATGAGGTGAATGCCGGTGGCGCGGGCAAGCTGGGCTAAGCGGCAGAGGACGTGCTCCACCTCGTCAAAGCCGGCCATCATCAGGTCGGCAAGCTCGTCGATGACCAGTACCAGATAAGGGAGCTTCTCGTCTCCCTCCTTGTTCTTGTTGTAACCCTCAATGTTGCGGGCGCCGAAGGTAGCCAGCGTTTGATACCGCTTGTCCATCTCCTTATTGAGCCAGCGCAGCGTGCCCAGGGCTTTTTGAGTATCCACGATGACCGGCACAGCCAGGTGAGGTATGCTGTTAAACGTGGTCAACTCCACCCTCTTGGGGTCAATCATGATAAAGCGCACATCATTGGGGGTGGTATGAAGCAGCAGGCAACAGATAATGGAATTGAGGCAGACCGTCTTGCCGCTGCCGGTAGCCCCGGCGATGAGCAGGTGGGGCATCCGGGAGAGGTCACCCGCCACCGCCTCGCCGCCGGCACCCTTACCCAGCGCCAGCCCCAGCTTGGACTTGGCCTCTATCTTCTGAAAAGCGCCGGTCTCTATTACTCCCCTTAAGCCCACCAGGCCGAAGATGCTATTGGGGACTTCAATGCCCACCACCGATTTACCCGGCACCGGGGCTTCGAACCTGATGCTGGGTGCGGCTAGAGCCAGGGCCAGGTCGTTAGCCAGGGAGGTAATCCTCTCCACCTTGACCCTGGTCTTGGAGACTTCCTCCAGCCTGACCTTAACGTTGCCGTCCTTATCCCTCTCCTTTACCTCCTTCATCTTCCTGTCCCAGCCCGGCTCAACGCCGAACTGGGTCACCGTGGGACCGGCATTTATCTGCACCACCTTAGCCGCCACGCCGTAGCTGGCCAGAGCCTCCTCAATCACCCTGGCCCTCTGCATATTATCCGCCTGGCCGAACTCAGCCTCGGGGACATTATCCAGAATTTCGATAGGGGGTAACCGCCAGCCGTCGACGGTAACCAGCGCCGGGGACTGGCCGTATTTCTTCCATACCTCCTGGGCTACCTGCTGTAAGTCCTGCTGGGCCGGGGTAGGGGTAAGCACCGAGGTTACCACCTCAGGCTCCCTGGTCAGCGGGGGCTGAACTATAGGCGGTTGTTGGGGTACAATCGGGGGGTTAAGCGCCGGCCTATCAGCGGTGGGGGGTTCAACGTAAATCCCCCCTTCGGGGGCGGGACGCTTTCTGAGACGCTCACCCAGCCAGGAAAAGAACCTGGCGGTAAGACGCCAGCAAAGGCCGGGGGCGACTAAAATAATGCCCAGAATTACCATCCCCACCAGCCGAAAGGCACCGCCGGCATCGGCATTGCCGATGATACCCTGACCAAAGCTGCCACCAAGCTCGAAGAAAGCCAGTATCCCCCAGACCACCAGAACGAAGACGGCGCCGCCAAACCACTGGTTCCAATGGTAGATAACGGATAGCACCCTCCGCCCCCACACTATCCCCACCAGGGTGGCAAAAGCCATCACCATAAAGAGCAGCCCCCAGCCGAAGAGTGCCACGGCGTCATCCCAGACGCTGTCGGCCCAGGCGCTGATGGTCGACCAGTACCAGAAGAGCAGGACGGCGATAATTATGGCCAGTATCAGCCGCCGCACCGGCGGCAGCCAGATAAAACGGAAAAACCGCCGCCCCGCCGAACCCTTCTCAGCCTTGGGCTTCCTCCCCGGCTTACGCCTGGTATCGGCTTCCTTCTTATTAGCCATTTAAAAACTACACCTTTACCATAACCGGAAGAATCATGGGATGGCGCTTGGTCTGCTCATAGTAAAACTTGTTTAAGATGTCCCTGACCTTGGTATTGATAAAGCCCCAATCGGCGGGGCGGACGCCGCTATGGTCTAAAGTCTTAGCCACCAGGTCGCGGCTCTCTTCTATCATGTCTTTAGACTCCCTGGTATCAACAAAGCCCCGGGAGACGATATCAGGGCGCCCCACCAGCTTGCCCGTCTGCCGGTTAATGGCGATAATCGCTACCACTATCCCGTCCCGGGACAGCATCCTCCGATTACGGAGAACAACGCTGCCGATGTCACCCACGCTCAAGCCGTCCACGTAAACGTTGCCCGAGCTGACCTTGCCGGTTATCTTGCCCGACGAGGGGCCAAGCTCAAGGACATCGCCGTCTTCCAGCACGAAGATATTTTCCTGGGGAATACCCACCGACTGGGCTAATTGGGCATGGAGACTTAGGTGGCGATATTCGCCGTGAATAGGTATAAAGAACCTGGGCTTGACCAGATTCAGCAGCAGTTTCAGCTCTTCCTGACTGCCGTGCCCGTGGACATGAACCTGCGCCACCCTATCATAGAGAACCTGAGCCCCCTGCCTGAAAAGGTTGTCCACCGTCCGGTTGATTAGCGATTCGTTGCCCGGGATCGGGGTGGCGGAGAGGACTACGGTGTCGCCACGAACGACATGAACCTGACGATGGTCCTTGTTGGCGATGCGGACCAGGGCTGAGGTCGGCTCCCCCTGGCTGCCGGTGGTAACCAGGACAACTTTATCGCGCGGCATCTTCTTGAGTTGGTCAATGTTGGCCAGTACGCCGTCGGGGGCCTTGAGGTAGCCCAGCTCCAGCGTCATTTTCACGATATCGGTCATACTGCGCCCGACGACAAACACCCGGCGCTGGTGCTTGGCGGCGGCATCAATAACCTGCTGAATGCGGGAGACCAGCGAGGAGAAGGTGGTCACAATCACCCTGCCCGGCGCTTCGGCCATGACCCGGTCCAACGTTTCGCCAACCACCCGCTCTGAAGGGGTGTAACCAGGAAACTCAGCATAGGTGGAGTCGGAGAGTAAAAGCAATACGCCCTGTGCCCCCAGCTGAGCCAGCCGGGAAAGGTCGGTTGGTTTACCATCGACCGGAGTATAGTCAAGCTTAAAGTCCCCGCTATGGACAACAGTGCCCAGCGGGGTGGATATGATTAGACCGGCGGCATCAGGTATGCTGTGACAGACAGGAAATAATTCCACCTTAAATCTGCCCAGTGTGACCTGGCTGCCGAAGGGCAAAACCTTAAGCCTGGCTCCGGCCAGTGCCTTCCTTTCCTTAAGCTTCACCGAGATAAGCCCATGGGTAAGCTTGGTGGAATAGACCGGAACATCAAGCTGGGGCAAGAGGTAGGGCAAGCCACCAATATGGTCTTCATGGCCATGGGTGATAACTATGCCCCTTATTTTCCCCTTCTTCTCCAGCAGGTAGCTGATGTCCGGGATTACCAGGTCAATACCCAGCATCTCTTCCCCGGGGAACATGAGACCGGCATCAATGACGATGATGTCGTCTTGATATTCCATCGCCATCATATTCTTGCCGATTTCGGATAGCCCCCCGAGGGGTATTATCTTTAACTTTTGTTTACTCATAATTTTTCACCTAAAACATACTTAATTGTTCTGGTTCTGGTTCCTCCTTAATTGTTTCCGCCTGAGTCAGAAGCGTCGGGATTTTAAGCATATCCTCTTCTATAGCCTGGCGCAGGCTCTGCTGGTGAAGAGCCGCCGCCGGGTGATACATGGCATAATAGACGACATCGTCCCGCTTCTGCGCCGTGCCGTGAATCTTACTTATGCTCTTGCCGGGGAAGAACATGGCCATAGAATAACGCCCCAGGGTTACAATCATCTTGGGCTGGATAATCTCAATCTGACGCTGTAGCCACTGGCGGCAGTTTTGAATCTCCGTGGGCAAGGGGTCGCGGTTTCCTTGAGGACGGCACTTAATCACGTTGGCGATATAGACCTGTTCACGCCTTAAGCTGATAGAGGCCAGTAACTCATCCAGGTATTTCCCCGCCGGCCCGACAAAGGGACGCCCCTGCTGGTCTTCATGCCAGCCGGGCGCCTCGCCAATAAACATTATATCGGCGTCCTCCGCCCCTTCACCAGGCACCACCCTATTTCGATATTTAGCTATTTCACACTGCTGGCAAAGTGCGATTTCTTTATTAAGCTCACTCAGAGCCGACATATTAACCAGCCTTTTAATTATGATAACACGGGCAATATGTCAAGTCAATTTAGGTCTCACTTCCCAAACCCTCCCGCCCAAAAGGGGCTGCGCCTCTTTTCATCTCTTCTCCCCTCCCCATTTTAAGGAGTGTTAAAGAGGTCTCACCTCTGTAGGGCGGGTTCGGGTGGGACAACAAGACATCCTATTTATTGACACTAAGCAGGCGGGGTTGTAGACTTTAGCTCAGAGAAAAAGAGGAGAAGCCATGGATTCTTTAGGCAAAGTTGACCCTGAAATCAGTCGCGCCCTCGATTTGGAGAGGAAACGTCAGAAGGAGACAATAAATCTTATCGCCTCTGAAAACTACCCCAGCCAGGCCGTGTATGAGGCTCAGAGTTCGATTCTAATCGGCAAATACGCTGAGGGCTATCCGCATAAGCGGTACTACGGCGGCTGTGAGAACGTGGACACAGTGGAAGAACTGGCGGTAGGGCGGGCAAAAGAGCTCTTTCGCGCCGAGCATGCCAATGTCCAGCCCCACAGCGGGGCACAGGCAAACATGGCCGCGTATTATGCCCTGCTTAACCATGGCGATACTGCCATGGGCATGAGCCTGACTCATGGCGGCCATCTCACTCATGGTGATAAGGTGAACTTCTCCGGCAAATCATATAATTTTATCCAGTACGGGGTTAACCGGGACACCGAAAGAATTGACTATCAGGAGATAGAAAGACTGGCCTTAAAGCACAAGCCCAAGTTGATTGTTACCGGTGCCAGTGCTTATCCCCGGATTATCGACTTTGAGCGTTTTCGCCACATTGCCGACCTCGTCGGGGCCAGACTGATGGTTGATATGGCTCATCCCGCCGGTATAATTGCCGCCGGACTTTATCCCACCCCCGTGCCCTATGCCGATGTGGTAACCATGACCACCCACAAGACTCTACGCGGTCCACGGGGCGGATTTATTCTATGTCGCCAAGAATTAGCTTCAGCTATAGATACCGCTGTCTTCCCTCAAATGCAGGGGGGCCCTTTTATACACATTATTGCCGCCAAAGCCGTAGCCTTTCACGAAGCAATGCAACCTGACTTCGTGGACTATCAACGCGCCACACTGGACAACGCACTTGCTCTGGCTGATGAACTTAAGCAGCTGGGGCTGCACCTGATATCCGGCGGGACAGACACTCACCTTGTATTAATAAGCCTTACTGAGATAGGAATCACCGGCAGGAAGGCAGAAGAAGCCCTGGGTAAGGCTGGTATTGTGGCTAATCGTGATGGCATCCCCTTTGACCCCCGTTCCCCGTTAGTAACCTCAGGGATTAGACTGGGCACGCCAGCAGTTACCACTCGCGGCTTCGGCAAGGAGGAAATGAAGCAGATTGCTTCGCTGGTTGTGAAAGTAATTAAAGATATTGATAACCAGGATATTCAAAACCAGGTACGCCAAGAAGTCAGCCAGATATGCTCTCGCTTCCCCGTGCCCGGCATTGACGCCTGATACCAGCCGCCTTTCTTCCCACCCCACCTTTAACGGTTCTTTCTCGTCCCATACCCACCCGCCCAAAAGAGGCTGGTGCCTCTTTTCATCTCTTTACCCCACCCCATTTTGGGGTTGTTAAAGACTGGTTGTATTTCCCTCCCAGACCCACCCTTTAGAAGTGGACACCCCTAATATTTCATTTTACTGGGGTGCGGTAAGAGGGGCACAAGCCCCAGCACGGCAGGGCGGGCGCGGGTGGGAAGTAAACCTAAATCAAACACGGGGGGGGCAAAGCCCCTCTAACCCCCTTTTATATCTTTTCCCACCCACCGCCCTTTTAAGGAAGGGGGGATAAGATGAAGAGTTAAAGAGGCGCAGCCTCTGTAGGGCGGGTTTGGGTGGGAAGCAAGACCAAGGGGGGGGGTGAGGTAGATAAATAATAGTGCTATAATGGAAGAAGGCTTGTATTTTAAGAGGAGGCAACGCGTGATGGACGAACTGAAGGTATTCACCGGCAATGCCCACCCGGCCCTGGCCCGGGCAGTTGCGAAATATCTAAAAACGCCTCTGGGCGAATGCGAGGTCTTTGAGTTCAGCAACGAGAATATCTTTGTCCGTATTCTGGAAAACGTCCGCCAGAGAGACACCTTCGTTATTCAGCCCCTCTGCTCACCGGTGAACAAGAACCTGATCGAGTTGCTTATCATGCTTGACGCCCTGAAGAGGGCATCGGCGGGGCGCATCACCGCCGTCGTCCCCTATTACGGCTACGGGCGCACCGATAAGAAAGACCAGCCCCGCGTGCCCATAACCGCCAGGCTGGTCGCCGACCTGCTCACCGTGGCCGGCGCCAACCGCCTGCTGACCGTGGACCTGCACGCCCCCCAGATTCAGGGCTTCTTCAACATACCGGTCGACGAGCTCACCGCCCTTTACCTGCTCAGCAACTATTTCAAAGAAAGAAAGTTTAAAAACCTGGTGGTGGTTGCCTCCGATATCGGCATCGTCAAGCGGTCGCGTGACCTGGCCGCCATCCTCAACGCCCCCCTGGCGATTATGGAAAAGAGGCGGGTGGGCAATGTCGACCGCGCCGAGACGCTGAATATCATCGGCGAGGTTGAGGGCAAGATAGCCCTTACCGTAGACGACGAGATAGACACCGCCGGCTCCCTGGTGGGTGTCATCTCGGCGCTGGAGAAGCGGGGGGTCAAAGAGATATTCGCCTGCTGCACCCACCCCATATTCTCCGGCCAGGCCGTCAAGAAGATAGCCTCCTCCCCGGTGAAAGAGGTGGTGGTTACCGATACCGTCCCCGTCAACGCCGAAAAGAAGCTGGATAAGATTACCGTTCTGCCCATAGCCCCCCTGCTGGGGGAAGCCATCCACCGCATCCATACCGGACTATCCGTAGGAGCTATGTTTGAGCAAAGCTGATAAGGGTAAAGCCATGAAATTAGTGGAGGTGTATCGGGCAATGGGTGAAGCCGAAGCCCTGATTATAAAGAGCCTGCTGGAGAGTAACGGCATACCCTGTCTCCTCAAATCCCATGCCGCCCCTTCAGTGCATGTGTTTACTGCCGACGGGATGGGGGAGTTTAGGGTTATGGTGGGGGCATCAAAAGCCGAGGAAGCAAAGAGGTTAATCGGGGAGAGAGGAAGTGTTTAAGTGGCTGGGCGATTCCAACGAGAAGGAGCTGAAGCGGCTACAGCCACTGGTAGATAGCATCAACGAGCTTGAGCCCCAATTCAAGAAGCTTTCCGATAGCGAACTGCGCGGTAAGACCGATGAGTTCAAGGCCCGACTTCAGCAAGGCGATTCGCTTGACGCCCTCCTGCCCGAGGCTTTTGCCGCCGTCCGCGATGCCGCCAGGCGGACTATAGGCCAGCGCCACTTCGACGTGCAGTTGATGGGGGGCATCGCCCTTCATCAGGGCAAAATCGCCGAGATGAAGACCGGCGAGGGCAAGACGCTGGTGGCTACCCTCCCCCTCTATCTTAACTCTCTCACCGGCAAGGGAGTTCACCTGGTGACGGTCAATGACTACCTGGCGCGGCGAGACCCTTACTGGATGGGGCCAATCTACCACGCCCTGGGGGTGAACGTGGCCAGCATCTACCCCATGCAGTCTCCCGACGAGCGCACCCCCACCCGCCTCCACGACCCCGACTACGACTCCGGCGACAGCCGCTGGGCGCATTTCCGCTCCATCTCCCGCCAGGAGGCTTACCAGGCGGATATCACCTACGGCGCCAGCAGCGAGTTCGGCTTTGACTATCTGCGGGACAACATGGTCACCGAGCTGCCCCAGTGCGTCCAGCGCCCCTTGAATTACGCCATCGTCGATGAGGTGGACTATCTCCTCATCGATGAAGCCAGGACCCCGCTTATCATCAGCGCCCCCGACGTGGAAGCGGGGAAGAGGTACCAGATATTTGCCCGCCTTGTCCCTGGCTTAAGGAAGGACGCCGACTATGAAATCGATGAGAAGACGCGCAATATAAACGCCATAACCGATGTTGGCTACGAAAAAGCGGAAAGGATGCTGGAGAGAGAAGGACTGATGACATCCGGGCACCTCTACGACGGTGATTTAGAACACGCCCGTCTCCAGCACCACCTAGACAACGCGCTGCGCGTTAAGGAGTTCTATAAGAGAGACCAGCAGTATGTAGTCAAGGATGGGCAGGTTATCATCGTTGACGAGTTCACCGGGCGGCTGATGTACGGGCGGCGCTACTCCGAGGGCTTGCACCAGGCGATAGAGGCCAAGGAGCGGGTCAAGGTCCAGCAGGAGAGCCGCACCTACGCCACCATCACCATCCAGAACTACTTCCGCATGTATGAAAAGCTGGCCGGTATGACCGGAACCGCCCTCACCGAGGCTGAGGAGTTCAGCAAGATATACAACCTCGAGGTATTGGTAATACCCACCAATAAAGACCTGGTCCGGGAGGACTTCACCGACCAGGTCTATAAGGACGAGAAGACGAAATTCAAGGCGGTGGTGCGCGAGATTGAACAGTTCCATAAAGAGAAGCGGCCGGTGCTGGTGGGCACGGCATCTATCGAGAACTCGGAGTACTTGAGCGACCTGCTTAAAAAACGGGGCATCCCCCATCATGTGCTTAACGCCAAGGAGCATACCAAAGAAGGAGAAATTATTGCCCAGGCCGGCCAGCCGGGGGCGGTGACCGTAGCCACCAACATGGCCGGGCGCGGCGTTGATATTGTCCTCGGCGAGGGCATCCCCCAGAAGGGCGGCCTGCACATCATCGGCACCGAGCGCCATGAGGCCAGGCGCATTGATAACCAGCTCCGGGGCCGAGCCGGCAGGCAGGGCGACCCGGGGAGCTCCCGCTTCTATGTCTCTTTAGAGGATGACGTTGTGCGCCGCTTCGGCGGCGACCGAATCAAGTCCTTCATGGATTGGGCGGGCATGGACGAGGACACCCCCATCGAGAACAGGCTGGTCAACCGCGCTATTGAGTCCGCCCAGGTGAAGGTGGAAGGCTACCACTTCGATATTCGTAAGCACCTGGTGGAGTACGACGACGTAATCAATAGGCACCGCGAGGTTATCTACGAGGAGCGCAAAAAGCTCCTAAGCGGCGCCGACCTTAAATCGAATATCCTGTCCATGGTCTCTGGCGAGATTAAAGCCCTGGTAGCCAGCCATGTCACCAGTGAGCACGGCATCGGCTGGGACGTAGACGGCCTAATCAGCGAGGTGTCCAACATCTTCCCCCTGCCGCCGTCACTGAATGCCAGCGCCCTCTCCCAGCTCAAGCCCAAGCAGATTGAAGATAAGCTCATCGAGCTGTCAGAGGCGCTCTATGAGCAGAAAGAGAAGGACCTGGGCCCCGATATGATGAGGACGCTGGAGAGGGTGGTCATGCTCCGCACCATAGACAGCCTTTGGGTAGACCACCTGACGGCGATAGAGAATATGCGCCAGGGTATAGGTCTGCAGAGGGCCGGCCAGCAAGACCCGCTGGTCGCCTATAAAAGAGAGGGGCACAACCTCTTTCAGGGCCTGCTGGAGGCTATCCAGCACGACGTTGTCCACCTTATCTACCGGGTCAATATTGTCAGGAAGGAAGCCCCCCAGGGGCAAGCGACAGCGGTGCCAAAAGCGATGCCGGCAGCGGTCCAGTCCGGCGGCGATGGCAGTAAGAAGAGGCTGAAGGTTAAGGGGAAGAAGATAGGCCGGAACGACCCCTGCCCCTGCGGTAGCGGCAAGAAGTACAAGCATTGTTGTGGAAGGTGAGGAAAAGAACAGATGCAATTAGAAGTAAGTGCTACACCAGCCGAGAAACTGTATTTTCACGAGAAAGGAATTAGTATCTACAAAGACGATATTCTCACTACCAAAGTAGTAGCAAATAGTAGCATTGACTTGATTATCACCTCTCCTCCGTACAACGTAAACATAAAATATAACTCTCACGATGATGAAATGCCATATAGCGAATATCTACAGTTCTCAAAAGAATGGACGAGCAAATGCTACGAATTGGCGAAAGACGATGGTAGATTCTGCCTGAACATACCACTAGACAAGAATAAGGGTGGGCAACAAAGCGTTTGTGCCGATTTAACAACAATTGCTAAAAAAGTTGGGTGGAAATACCACTCTACAATAATCTGGAATGAACAGAATATCTCAAGGCGAACTGCATGGGGGTCATGGCTTAGTGCTTCCGCACCTTATGTTATTGCCCCAGTTGAAGTGATAGTAATCCTTTACAAGAAGGGATGGAAAAAGGAAAGCGGAAGCAGGGTATCAGACATTAGCAAAGCTGAGTTCCAAAAGTGGACAAATGGTGTGTGGAATTTCAGCGGGGAAAGCAAAAGAAAAGTCGGGCATCCTGCCCCCTTTCCGGTGGAATTACCCAGGAGGTGCATAAAGTTATTTAGCTTCGTTGGGGACAATATACTTGACCCCTTTCTTGGAAGTGGGAGCACATTAGTTGCTTGTTCACAGACAGGGCGAAGGGGGGTCGGAATTGAAATAGACCGAGGTTACTGCGAGATTGCCAAGCAAAGAGTAGTAAAAGAGGGAAAGATATATCAATCCAGGCTAAAAAACATGTAGGGGAGATGCCATGCCTAAAAAATCTATAAGCCAGTTAATCCTAGAATATTTTCAAGCGCACCCTAATGAAGACTTAAAGCACGGACCAGTCGTTGATTGGGTTGAAAATGAGTATATTAAGCTGGGCGGGACAAAACCTAGAGACACATGGCGGGAGATACGCAAGCTATCTCAAAAAGGTAAATTAATGAAAGTAAAAAAGGGTGTATATAGATATGACCCAAGCTATGTCCACGAGGTAGAATTATTTGATTTCCCTCCCGAAATAAAGGAGGCGATATTCAAAAGAGATAACTACAAATGTGTGGTCTGTGGTAGAGGCAGAAAAGATGGAGTTGAAATATGCGCTGACCATATAAAATCAAAAGATAAGGGGGGAAGCAACACAATCGCTAATGGTCAAACCTTATGTACCGAACATAATCTGATAAAAAAGAATCTCTCTCAAACAGAAGCGGGGAAGAAATTCATCACCAAGATGTATGAAAATGCTGTGGCTAGTGGTGACCAGAGAATGATTAGATTTTGCAAGGAACTTTTTGACGTATATGATAAAGAAGGCATAAACAGCCATATACCAAGACCAAATCATAACTGAGTAACCCCCATGAACAACCAACAAATCGCCGCCATTTTTGAAGACATCGCCGAGATGCTAAAGCTCAAAAAGGACAACATCTTCAAAATCAGGGCTTACCAGAAGGTGGCGCGGGAAATCAAAGAGCTGGCGGTGGAGGTGGAGCAACTGGTCAGGGAGGACAGGCTAAAAGAAATCCCGGGGGCGGGGGAGGCCATCACCAAAAAGCTCACCGAGCTGGTAACTACCGGCAAGCTGGAATACTACCAGAAGCTAAAGGCTGAGTTCCCCGATGGCATCGGCGCCCCAAAAGGAGGGGGTGGGGCTTGATAGATAACACCGGCTTAACACTGGCGCGCGGCGGCAACACCGAGGCGGAAAGACACCTGGAGCAGGCAATCTTGAGCGGCAAGCACTGGTATATCGCTCTGCTTGAGGCTATCGGGCTCTGGACCGAGGCTGAGGAGAGCTATAACGGCCGCCGCTACCGCTACCTGATTGATGGTGAAGCCTTTGACTGGCTATTGTTAGCGGAAAGGCTGTGCCAGGCGGTGGACGGCTTACTGCCCGATGAGGAAAAGCTCGCCCTCATCTTTCACGGCCAGCCGCCAATCGAGCTGAGCAAAGAGGAATTTAAGAAGCTCATCGGCAGCGGCAAATATCACCAATATCTTAACTACTTCTACGGCGTTACCGTTGAGGAGGCTTTGATTCAGGCGGTGCAGGAGGAGATACGCAAGGAGAGGCGCATCTCGGGCTATAACAACGAGCCCAATCTGGCCAACGAGGCCTACCGCCGCATATACGGCGCCACTAAAGCGGTATTGCTCAAGAGATTCCGCAAGGAAAAGGGCTACCCACAGCTAAAGTCCATCGGCCTGCCTGAGCTAAAGGAGTTTAGCTACTGGCTTTTTAAATATCGGCTGGATAACTGCGATAAGACCAGGGTTGCCAGCGACACCAAGAAAGCGCTGGAACGGCTCCAGTCCTGGTCAAGCCTTAAAGCGGGCAAGCTGTTCTTTTAGCCTCTCCAGCTTGTCCTTTCTCTCCGCCAGCTTATCTTTTTCCTTTTTCACCACCGCCGGCGGCGCCTTGGACAAAAAGGCTTTGTCCTTAAGCCTGGCTTCAAGGGGGGCGATTTCTTTGCCGGTCTTTTCCGCCTCATCCTGCAGCCGCTTTCGCTCCGCCTCAAGGTCAACCATGCTCTCCATAGGGATGATTACCTCGGAACTTTTGAGCACCAAGGCCAGGACATTCTCGCTCGGCGGTGCCTCTTTTCGGCTCTCCAGGAAGCTAAGCGGCCTTGCCCGGGCCAGGGTCTCAATGGCCGGAGCGTGAGCGGCGATAGCCGGGGTAAGCCCGCCAGCATAGAGCTGCGCCTCAACCCAGCGCCCGCTCGCCACCTTATGCTCGGCGCGGGCATTGCGGATGGCGTGTATTATCTCGATTACGGCCCCCATAACCCGCTCCGCCTCCGGGCCGATAGCCTTTTCATCGGCTTCGGGATAAGGGGCTATCATTATGGACTCGGTTTTCTGCCAGTCCGCGGGCAGGCGTTTTTTGAGGCTCTGCCAGAGCTCCTCGGTGACAAAGGGCATAAAGGGGTGCAAGAGCCGCAGTGAGGTCTCCAGGACGTAAACCAGGACGGGGAGCGGCGACGGCTTTCCCCCCATGCTTAAGCGAATCTTGGCGAACTCGATATACCAGGCGCAGAACTCGCCCCAGAGGAAATCGTGAAGCTGACGCTGTGCCTCGCCGAACTGGAAGTTATCCATCAGTCTGGTTACATTGGCTACGGTGCCGCTCAAGCGGCTGAGAATCCAGCGGTCTTCCACAGCAGGCTCGCCCGGCTTAAATCTGATATCGGCGCCCTCCTGGCCGATGCTCCTGACCACGAAGCGGGTGGCGTTCCAGAGCTTGTTGGCAAAGTTGCGCCCGGCTTCCAACCGGGCCGGGGTCAGATTGATATCGTTCCCCGGAGAAATATCAATGGTCAGGGCAAAGCGCAGGGCATCGGTGCCGTACTTATCTATGGTATCGAGGGGGTCGAGGACGTTGCCCCTCACCTTGCTCATCTTCTCCCCCTTCTCGTCCCGCAGCAGCCCGTGGAGGTAAACGGTGCTGAAAGGTATATCGCCGGTGTCCTCCAGGCCCATCATAATCATCCTGGCCACCCAGAAGAAGAGGATGTCATAGCCGGTCTCCATTACCGTGGTCGGGTAGAAGTAGCCCAGGTCGGGGGTGTCATCGGGCCAGCCCATGGTGGAGTGAGTCCACAGCGCCGAAGAAAACCAGGTATCGAGGACATCGGGGTCCTGCTCCATATCGGCCGAGCCGCACTTAGGGCAGGCTCCGGGCTGGTCGACGGCGGCTGTTATTTCCCCACAACCCCGGCAGTACCAGACCGGTATGCGGTGCCCCCACCACAGCTGGCGGCTGATGCACCAGTCGCGGATGTTCTCCATCCAGTTGAGGTAGACCTTGGTAAAGCGGGCGGGGATTATACTAATGCGCCCGCTGGTGACGGCCTCGATGGCCGGCTTGGCTAAGGGCTCGGTCTTGATAAACCACTGCTGGCTGGCTATGGGCTCGATAACCGTCTGGCAGCGCATGCAGTGTCCCACCGAGTGGCTATAGGGCTCAATCTTGACCAGAAGCCCGTCCTTTTCCAGGTCGTCCAGTATCGCCTCCCGGCAGTCATAGCGGTCGAGACCGGCATACTTGCCGGCGTTCTGGTTCATGGTCACGTCGGGATTGAGTATATTGACCAGGGGCAGGTCGTGGCGCTGGGCCACCTCAAAGTCCACCGGGTCGTGGGCGGGGGTAATCTTTACCGCCCCGGTGCCGAACTCAGGGTCGACGGCTTCATCGGCGATAATGGGTATCACCCTTTTCACGGCGGGGAGAATGACCTTTTTGCCCACCATGGCCTCGAACCGCTTATCCCTGGGGTTGACGGCTACCGCCGTATCGCCCAGTATGGTCTCGGGGCGGGTGGTGGCTACGGTGATGAATTCTTTTTCGCCCTCCAGGGGGTAGCGGACGTAATAGAGGTGCCCCGCTATATCCTTGTGGTCGGTCTCAAGGTCGGAGAGGGCGGTAGCACAGCGGGGACACCAGTTGATAATCCGCTCCCCGCGGTAGATTAAGCCCTTATCGTACAGGCGGACGAAAGCGGTGCGCACCGCCCGGCTCGGTCCCGCCTCCAGGGTAAACTGTTCCCGGCTCCAGTCGCAGGACGAGCCTACCCTCTGCTCCTGCCCGGTAATTAGCCGGCGGCATTCCTCCGCCCAGCGGTACATTCTTTCCTGGAACTTCTCCCTGCCCAGCTTATGGCGGTCGGTCCCCTCTTGAGCCAGCTGTTGCTCCACCACCACCTGAGCGGCGATTCCGGCGTGGTCGATTCCCGGCAGCCAGAGGGCGGCTTCCCCCTTCATCCGATGCCAGCGGGTCATGATATCCTCCGGGGTGAGGAAGCAGACGTGCCCCATGTGAAGCCCGCCGGTGACATTGGGCAGGGGCATGATGATGACGAAGGGCTTCTTTTTGGGGTCTACCTTAGGGGTGAAGTAGCCCTTGTCCAGCCAGAACCGATACCACTTCTGCTCGACCTTGCCCGGCTCGTAGGCTTTGGGCATTTCATCTTTTAGTGCTTCGGCCATAACTACCTTTTAAGGGTTTTTAAGAGAGGGGGCTTCGCCCCCTCTTATCTACAACTCTCCGTTCTTATCTCCTCAAGAACCTGCTAAAGCTATAATTAAAGCAGAAATTCCCTGCATAATAATTCCTACTACGAATAGCCATCCTGCTCCTCGTCTTTTCCTAAAAACAATCCAGCTTACTATCCCACCTAAAAACATGAACAAAATAGGAAACAGCCATGCCCAAGCTGGCAATGGGTTTTTCAGGCTTTCTCTCAGCTCTTCTTTTGGCATCAATGCTAGTTCTGCTTCTCTCAATTCTTCTAGGTCATCTTGCTCGTCTTCATCTTGATGTGCTTTCATTACAAGCCCCCCTCTTGCTACCTTAGAATTTCAAGGCGATATTTCTCCAGTGGCTCGATGACTGTAATAGTAAGTTTGTCCCCCATTTTAAGCTGTGGATGCGCCTTAAACCACTTCGGTAAATGGAAATGGTCTTGGCTATACTTCGTGTGCTTGGGAACTAAATAGGTTTCAAACTCGCCGATGTCAGTTTTGATTGTGAACGAAACTTTATAGTTCGGGAAGAAATCAATCTTGTCGTTAGGAATATCAATATGATAAGGAGAGCCTTCTCCCGTTCGTCGGCCAAGCTGCACGATAATTTCCGTGCGCTGGAGTGACTGTTTAGCTAAAAGCCCCACCACCTTGTCCAGAATCTTATCGGCCACCTCTCTCTTGCTCAAAAGAGGCAGGGTTTCCACCTTGCCCTTTTTATCTATCAGGGTTACCTTGTTGGTGTCAACGCCGAAGCCGCTTTTCTTATCGGTAATATCGTTGGCAACTATTATGTCAAGTTGTTTGTTTTTCAGCTTTTTCTTGGCGTTGGCGACTATATCCTCGCTCTCGGCGGCAAAGCCGACCTTTAAGAATTTGCCCTTGACCTCGGCCAGAATATCGGGCGTCCTCACCAGCTCCAGGGTAAGACCCGGGGCATCTTTCTTTATCTTGGCCCTGGCGGCGCTCCTGGGCTGGTAGTCAGCCACCGCCGCCGCCATAATCAGGGCATCGGCGCCTTTCACCGCCTTAGTCACCGCCTGCTTCATTTCAAGGGCGGTTTTTACCGGCACAACCGCCATGCCTGACGGCGGGAGAAGGGAAGCCGGGGCGGTAATCAGGGTAACCTTAGCCCCTCTGTCCCAGGCGGCTTCGGCTATGGCGTAGCCCATCTTGCCCGAGGAAGGGTTGCCGATATGGCGCACCGGGTCAATGGGCTCTCTAGTGCCGCCGGCGGTAACCACCACTTTTTTGCCGGCCAGGTCTCCGCTCCGGCCCAACACCTGCTGGATGGCGCCCATAATTTGGTCGATATCGGCCAGACGCCCCTTCCCTACCCGTCCCGAAGCTAACCGCCCGTGGGCAGGGTCAACAATTATAAAGCCCCTGGCTCTAAGCTTGGCCAGGTTCTCCTGGGTGACGGAGTTTTCAAACATGTTGACGTTCATAGCCGGCGCCAGAATAATGGGGGCTTTGGTCGCCAGCAGGGTCAGGGTAAGCATATCATCGGAGATGCCGGCAGCCGCCTTGGCAATGAGGGATGCCGTAGCCGGGGCGACAACCACTACGTCAGCCGCCTCGGCTAAGGAGACATGCTCAATGGTGTACTGGGATTCCAGGTCGAACATATCGGTTGCCACCGCCCGGCCGGTGATGCCGCGCAGGGCAAGCGGAGAAATAAAGCGGGTGGCGGCTTCGGTCATGACCACGTCAACCTTAGCCCCCGCTTTGGTCAAGCGGCTGGCGATATCGGCTGCCTTGTAGGCGGCTATACTGCCGGTTACGCCTAAGACGATAGTTTTATTGGTTAACACTGTTTTCATCTTTCTCCGACCCCACCCCGTTTAGTATCTTTTCCCACCCGCCGCCCTTATGGTAGGGCTAAAGCCCTTTTGCCCCTCCCCATCGTTTTTCTTCCCAAACCCACCCGCCCAAAAGGGTTTTTACCCTCTTAAGACTCTCTCACCCCACCCCCAGATTAGGGGGTATTTCCTTCTCCCCCTGTCAAAAGAGTCCTAGAGAGGTCTAACCTCTATAGGGCGGGGCAGGGTGGGTAGGTAAACGCCCTCTAGTCCTTATTCATCTCGTAGACGAGCCTCAGCCCGATTAAGGTCAGGTCGAGGTTGACCACGTCGATTACCTTTGTTTCCCTGGCGATGAGTTCAGCGTAGCCCCCGGTAGCCACCACCTTAGCCTTTTCTCCCATTTCCTTTTGAATGCGTGACAGCATCCCCTCAACGAGGGAGGCATAGCCGTAGATAATCCCCGACTGTATGGCCGCCACCGTGTTGGTACCAATCACGTGCTTGGGGTGTTGGGACAGCTCCACGCGGGGCAACTGCGCCGTACGGGTGAACAGCGCCTCGGCCGCGGTGGCGATGCCGGTGGCGATAATACCGCCGATGTAGTCTCCCTCTTTAGAGATAATGCCGAAGGTGGTGGCGGTGCCCAGGTCAATGATGATTACCGGCCCGCCGTAGAGATGGTGGGCGGCGGCGGCGTCAGCGATGCGGTCGGCGCCTACCTCCCTGGGATTATCCATGCGGATGCGCACCCCGGTCTTGACCCCCGCCCCTACCACCAGCGGCGAGATATGAAAATAGCGCTGAAACAGCTCGGCAAAGGTGGATATCAACGGCGGGACAACACTGCACAAGGCTACCGCCTTAATATCAGAGGTCTCTAAGCCCTGCTGGCGCAGCAGGTTGAAAAGCAAAGCGGCATACTCATCGGACATGCGGTGGACGCCAGTGGCCATATGCCAGGTGGCGCGCAGCTTCTCCCCGTCAAAAACGCCGAGGGTAGTGCTGGTATTACCGATATCAACAGCTAATAGCATGGTCGCTCACTCGGCTAGGGAGGCAGAGTCGCTCTCCTTCAATAGCTTAATAACCTGAGGCAATGCCACCAGCAGGTCGGAGGCAATCATGCCGGCATCGCCCAGCCTATCCTTGACCATCTCACCAGCCATGCCGTGGAGGTATACCCCGCAGGCGGCGGCGTCAAAAAGCGATAGCCCCTGCGCCAAAAGTCCGGCTATAGCCCCGGCCAAGACATCTCCGGTGCCGGCTGAAGCCAGCCCGGCATTGGCCACATTGCTGACCTGAGTCCTGCCGTCCGGGGCGGCAACCACGGTATAGGCCCCTTTGAGGACGACGGTCTTTTTCCATTCCGCAGCCACCCTTTTGGCAATGCTCACCCGGTCTTTCTGCACCTCGTCCGAGCTTATCCCTACGAGCCTGGCCATCTCCCCGGGGTGAGGGGTAAGTATGGCGTCCTCGGTAAGCCGCTGCCACCACCTCGGAGTAGCCGCCAGGATATTAAGGGCATCGGCATCAATAATCAAAGAGGGCAAGGGCGGCCTGCCCTTAGCCAGAAGGATAGTCCTGACGAGCCTGACCGTCGCCTCGCTCTGCCCCATACCACAGCCCAGGAGGAGGACATTATAATACTGCTGAGCCGCCTGCCGGAATATCACCTTGGCGGCTTCGTGGGAAAGGATGCCGGGACGGGACTCGGGCAAGGGGAGATAGGTTGTCTCGGTCAGTTTTGAAGCCAGAATAAACTGGAGCCGGCCGGTTGTGGCCAATGTTACCACGCCGGCCCCGACCCGCAGGGCGCCGCTGCAGGCCAGATAGGCGGCACCGACGTAGTTCATAGAGCCAGCCACCACCAGGACCCGGCCAAAGCTGCCTTTATTAGCCTGAGGGGGGCGCTCAGGGAGGAGCTCCCTGGCCCAGGCATCGCCGATATAACCGGCCTCGACCTCGACCTCGGCACCGCCACCGGCACCGACCTCTTCCACTTTCTCCTTCCCCTCTTCCACATAGCCGGGCAGGCCGATATCAACCACGGTTAATTCGCCCACCTTTTCCACACCGGGGAATTTGAACAGGCCCGGCTTGGGAAAGGCCAGGGTTATGGTGTTATCAACCTGGAGACAGGCAGGGTCGACATCGCCGGTATCGGCGTTGAGCCCCGAAGGCAAGTCCAGGGCAATGAGCTTTAGCCCCTTGCGTTTCTTCTTGGCCTTTTTTACCTTGTCCAGTATCATCACCAGCAGACCGCCGAAGGGACGGGCCTTACCGGAAGTAGCAACGCCGGTGCCGAATATGGCATCAATGACGGCGTCAACCGACTTCACCAGATCGCTAAGCGTGTCCAGGTTGTCATCTTTAGCCGAATCGATGCGGGTGATACGGCGGTCCCGAATCGGCTTGAGATTGGGGTCCCGGCTCGGGCGGTCACCAAACAGGTAGACGATGACCTTGGCCCCCAAATCGTGAAGATGGCGGGCGGCAACCAGCCCATCGCCGCCGTTGTTGCCGGGCCCGATTAGCAATAGAATCTGCTTCTGGCTGATATCATCCAGGATTCGCTTGACCTCGGCGGCTACAGCCCGGCCGGCATTTTCCATAAGCACTTCCGTGGTCAAACCGTCCTCGGCACAGCTCGCCTCCAACTGGCGCATCTGAGCAGTAGTTAAAATTTTCATATCAGTCTCCTTTCATAAAAGACTATCTTATCCAGACCGGCTTCCTCTTCTCCAGAAAAGCGGTCAGCCCCTCAACGCTGTTCTCCCCGCTCATCACCATAGTAGCATCAACGCCGGTGACCTCCAGGGCCTGGTAGAAGTCCAGGTCAAAGTTGCGGTAAAGAGCCTGCCTGGCCTGGCTTAAGGTCAGCCCGCTGTTACCCGTAAAACGCTTGATAAACTCGTCGGTTGCCTTCTCAAACTCTTCTTCGGGGACAGCCTTGTTTACCAAGCCAATTCTCTCCGCCTCTCTGGCGCTGATACTATCGCCGGAGAGGATAAGCTCAAAAGCCTTCTGCCGGCCCAGAAGCCTGGGGAAGAGGACCGAGGCCGGGGGAGGATATACCCCCAGCTTGACCTCCGGCTGTCCCAACTGCGCTTTCTCCGAGGCGATAGCCATATCGCAGCCAGCCACTATCTCGCAGCCCCCGCCCAGGGCAACGCCATTAACGGCGGCGATAGTGGGCTTATCTACTGCTATTAATGATACGAATAATTTATGGAATACCTCGACCATCTTGGGCAGTTTCTCTCCCAGATGGTCGCCGACAGCCACGCCGGCGGAGAATGCCTTATCACCAGAGCCGGTAATCACCACCACCTTTACCTCGTCATCCGTTCTTAGCTCGGCCAGGGCCTGATTCATCTCCTCCAGGGTCTCGATATCCAGAATGTTTAACGGCGGCCGGTTAATAACCAGCTTAGCCGCCCCCTCTTTCTTCTCCACCAGTATGTTTTTAAACTTCATGGCTCTCTCCCTTTGCTATTGTCAACTGAAGTGTAGCAATATCCTGGATTGTGGTCAAGAGATGATAAAAAAACAGGCTCAAAATGCCTCTAAAGATGGCCGTTGATTAGCGTTTTCCCTCCCCAGCCAGCTTTTTTGGGGGGGGGTTAGCGCATCTCTTATTTCCCATACCCACCCACCCTCAGAAGCTCTGCTTCTAAGACTTTCTTTTCCCTCCCCCCAATCGGGGTGGTATTCCCCTTCTCCCCCCACCAAAAGCGAAGGGTCAGCCGCCAGCCCCCATAGGGTGGGTTCGGGTGGGAAGTAAGACCCCCCTCTAAAATGGTGGGGATAAAGGGGCATATAAAGAACGTTAAAGAGGTCTAACCTCTGTAGGGTGGGCGGGGTGGGACGAGAAACATACATTAAAACGGGGGGGGAAACCACGCTTATCAATCACCCTCCCCAAACCTCTCCAGCCGGCGGGTCATCGCCCTCCAGTGTGTCCCCCGCCAGTAGATGCGCCGGCAGGCGGGGCACTGCCGGAACTGGCTCTGGGTCTTAAAGACATAGGGTGGCACCAGTTCTTTCACCTCCTCTTTCTTCCTCTCCACCAAAGGCTGATTACACTCCAGGCACAAGGTGAACGGATTAAACCGATAGTCCAGCCCTAGCTCTTTTATTACCTGGTGTATCTGCCGCTCATGTTCATCGCTCTGGATAAGGACGGCTTTGACCTGCCCGCTGGTTATCAGCCGCCGCTTCATAATATGGGTATCGCGGCTCAATATCACCCTGCCCTCGGCTTGAGCTATAGCCACCAGGGAGGAATCATCCCGGCCGTGGAAGAACTGAGCGTCATAGCCCATAAGCCGCAGCCACTTGGTCAGCCTGCCCACATTGGTGTCGACAATGAACTTCGGGGCGCTTACCATATCCACCCCCCGCTATAATGTTTTTCTCCCCACCCAACCCACCCAAAAAGGCTACGCCTCTTTCAAGACTCTGTAGCCCCACCACCCACTATTTTAAAACAATCTTTTCCCACCCGCCGCCCTATAAGGTCAGCGGATAAGGAAAAACAAACCAGCTGTATTTAAAGACTAACCTCCATCCCCTCATAGGCGAGGGTTATGGAGCCGCCCAGTTTCTTCCCTATGGCCGCTATCTCGGCCGCTATCTCCTCCTCCAGGTGGGGGCTCATATGGACGGCCACTACCTGAGGGAGGTAGCCGTTGAGCTCCCGGAAACTCGTTAGCTCCTGCCCCAAAAGGCTGGGGGTGAGATGCCCTGAGCCAGCCGCCCAATCCTTAAATTTATCCGATGCCGTAACCTCGATAATAATCAGCTGGGGGGAGATGCGCCGCCAGCACTCAGCTAAGCCCGGACCGGTGTCACCAGTATAGAACACCGCCTTGCCATCGGCAGAGGTGAGCTGGTAGCCAACGGTAGGCACGCCGTGGCTTACCGGCACGGCCAGGACGCTATAGCCCTCAATAGTTAAAGGCTCACCCGGCTCTACCACGGTGAATTTGAGCGTGGGATTAGACTCCGGCTTCTGCAGGAACTCGGAATAGACTTCACCGTTCAACAGATGGGCGGCCAGGGCATCGCCTACCGCCGAGATTGAGTAGACATTGACGGTAGCCTGGCGCAGGAAAAGGTTCATGCCTAAAGCCGGGATGTCCCTGACATGGTCATAATGCTGGTGGGTGAGCAGGACTGCCTTAATCTTCTGTTGCTCGGCAAAAGAGAGGCTGGAGGTGAGGGCGCCGGCATCTATAGCCAGGACGCCGTCAACCAGCAGGCTGACCAGCTTGGTGCTCTGCGATTCGCAGTTGTGCGCCCCCAAAAAACGGATATTCATTAGTTAGCCCCTTTAGACCATAATTTTAAGCGTCTGCCGGCGACAGCTTGACCCTATTTTTCAGGAAATGGACCAGCAGGTAACAGAAGGGAGTATCAGCCGCGGCTATGGCCAGCTTAATAAGGTATTGAGTATAGAGCATATTTACCAGCACCTCTGTAGTCACCGTTCCCCAGAAAGCTATGGTTATGAACATTCCGGTATCCAGCGCCTGGGAAACCATCGTCGAGGCGTTATTGCGCAGCCACAAGAACCTGGCTTTGGTCTTCTTTCGCCAGAACTGGAAGGCGAAGATATCATGGTGCTGGCTTACCAGGTAGGCACCCATCGAGGCTAAGACAATCCGGGGCACCATGCCCAGAATGGCCTCATAGGCCGGCTGGCCCTCCCAGAAAGGCGCCGGCGTTAACAGCTTACCGCTGTAGACCAGTATTACCATGAGTATATTGGCGCCGAAACCCAGCCAGACGACCCGGGAAGCGGTGCGCCGGCCGTAGAGCTCGGTAATGACATCGGTGAATAAGAAGGTCAGGGGATAAGCGATTACTCCTGCCGGGACAACCCAGCCGCCGATGGAGATGAGCTTGACGGCTAAGATGTTGGCTACAATCAGGCAGGTAGTAAATAATGTGGCTAATACTACTAGAACCATTCTAGCTAAATCCAGTGGTGGCGACGGAAGAAGTAGAGCATGCCGGCTACCACTACCGCCCAGATGAAGAACACAATCAGGAACGAATAGTGGGAATCCTGGAAGGGCAGAGGGACGTTCATCCCGTAGAGAGAGGCGATTACCGTCAGCGGTAGCAGGATGGTGGCGATGACGGTCAACATGCGCATTACTTCATTGGTGCGATTAGAAGCTATAGAATCATAGGTATCGTTCAAGCCTTCGATTATCTCTTTATACTCATCAAGGGCGTCCCATATCTTGTCCAGGTGGTCGACCATATCGCCGAAGTAGACATCCATATCCATCTTGGCATAGCGGCGAATCTTGGGCTCCAGACTGCCGATAACGGCTCTCATCGGCCAGATAATGCGGCGAAAGGAAATAGCATCGCGCCGCAGGGCGGAGATTTCCCTCACCGTTCCCCGCACCTTCACCGAGAAGATAGCGTCTTCCACGGCCTCAATATTGCCGCCGATCTTGTTCAGTATGGGGAAGCAGTAGTCAACCAGGCGGTCGATTATGCGGTAGAGGAGGTAAGCCGAACCCTGGCCGAAATGCTCCTGCCCTATTTTTTCATCGGTCTGGCACTGGTTGAACAGGTTTACCAGCGGCTTGAGGTCCCCCTTGTGCAGGGTAATGAGGTATTTCTCGCCGATAAACACCGATACCTGGCTGGGGGTGGTTACCCTCATCTCCACGCTGAATACGGGAAAGTGCAAGACCAGAAACAGATAGTCGTCGTATATATCTATTTTGGGCCGCTGTATTCGGCTGAGGCAGTCGTCCAAGTCCAGGGGGTGGAAGGGGTAGTTCTCAGCCAGATAGTCCGTCTCTTCTTTGGTGGGAACCTCAATGTTGAGCCAGGTCAACTCACCCCAGGTGACCGACTCAATATTCAACTGCCCTTCCTCTTTTACCACTTCGGGAACGGCCGCTTTTTTCCCTTTTCTCATCCTCGGAATAACCATGGGGCTATCCTTATCTTTAAAACTCGCCCTATTCTACCACAATCGTTGCCAAATAGCACCCGATCTGATATTATTCTTCAGTGAGAGACTATCGCTTAAATCTTTATAGGGACGGTAAATGGAAGCCGGGAGAAAGCCCCCCTGGGGTCATAATTTCAAGGTAAAAATCAAGAAGGCGCTGGGAATGAACATCTTCCTCTGCGATAGCTGCAAGTGGGACTGGCGCAGCACCTGCCACAGTCCGGAGCGCCCCACCGCTACCTGGTGCCCTGATTATGAGAAACGGGGGAAATAGCCTACTTCCTCTCTAAGACCACCGCCATTCCCTGCCCGCCGCCGATGCACAGCGTGGCCAGGCCCAGCCGGTAATCCTGGCGGAGCATCTCATAGAGCAGGGTAACTATAATCCTGGCCCCGGTACAGCCGATAGGATGCCCCAGCGAGATGCCGCTGCCGTGAGCGTTCACCTTATCTAAATCAAGCCCGAGGTCTCTCATCACCCCTATGGCTTGAGAGGCAAAGGCCTCGTTTAGTTCAATGTAGTCTATATCCTTAAGCTCAAGTCCGGCTATTTTTAGCGCCTTCCTGGTGGCCGGGACTGCCCCCAGCCCCATATAGGCCGGGTCGACGCCACCGGCGGCGTAAGACCTGATAGTCGCCATCGGTTTTAAGCCCAGCTCCACCGCCTTCTCCGCCGACATTACCACCAGGGCCGCCGCAGCATCGGTTATCCCCGAGGCGTTGCCAGCGGTTACCGCCCCGTCTTTTTTAAATACCGTGGGCAGCTTGGCTAAAGCCTCCATAGAGGTCTCCCTGGGGTGCTCATCGGTATCGAACTGTTTGAGCTCCTTCTTCTCCTTGACCTCAACCGGCACTATCTCCTGGCGGAATATGCCGTTTTTTATCGCCGCCAGTGCCCTCTGGTTGCTGAGCAGGGCCAACTCGTCCTGCTCCTCCCTGGTTATGGCGAACTTTTCGGCTATATTCTCCGAGGTCAAGCCCATATGATAGTCATAGAATATCTCCCAGAGGCCGTCATAGACCATGCCGTCGACCATCTCGGTATTGAACATCCTGGCTCCCCAGCGGGCGGAGGGGATATAGTAAGGGACAGCGCTCATATTCTCCATGCCGCCGGCAACGATAACCTCGGCATCGCCGGCCTTTATCGCCTGGGCGGCCAGGGCCACCGCCTTCATCCCCGAAGCGCATATCTTGTTCACTGTCATGGCGCTGGTCTCCTTGGGGATACCGGCGTAAATAGCCGCCTGACGGGCAGTGTTCTGCCCCTGCCCCGCCTGGAGAACGTTGCCCATTATCACCTCGTCTATCCTGACCTCTTTTAAAGAACTATCCCAGTCGGAGTATTTCTTCTCCAGCTCTATCAGGCCAGCGCCCTTAAATACCTCAGGGGCATACTCCAATACCTCAGGGTCTCTCTTGGGCTTAAGCCCGGCCCGCTTTAACGCTTCTTTGATGACAATGCTGCCCATCTTGGCCACCGGGACATCGCGTAACGCCCCTCCGTAATTAGCGATAGCGGTTCTGACGCCGCTGACAATTACCACCTCGGTCATGAAAGTCCTCCTTCTATTCAATAGCTAACTTATTCTATATCCCGATTACTTATAATCGTAAAAGCCCTTGCCGGTCTTGCGCCCCAGCCAGCCGGCGGCCACCATCTTGTCCACCAGCGTCGGCACAACATAGCGCGGGTCTTTAAGCTGTTCGTAGAGGGCGTCGGAGACGAACTTGACCACGTCAATGCCGACCATGTCGGACAGGGTGAGCGGGCCCATCGGGTAATTCAGGCCCAGCATTATGGCGTTATCGATATCCTCCCGGCTGGCAACACCCTCCTCGTAGAGGCAGATGGAATGCAGCAGGAAGGGTATCCAGAGCCGGTTGACGATAAAGCCGGGCGCATCCTGGGCGATAACGGTGGTCTTGCCCAGAGACTCGCCGAACTTCTGGCTTAGCTTAACGGTCTCATCGCTGGTGGCGATGGTCTTGACCATCTCCAGAAGCTTCATAACCGGCGCCGGGTTGAAAAAGTGCAGCCCCAGCACCTTGTCCGGTCTCTTGGTCGCCACCGCCATATCAATAATCGATAGACAGGAAGTATTTGTAGCCAGAATGGCATGAGGAGGGCAGATTCCGTCCAGCTCGGCAAATATCTTCTTCTTCAGCTCCAGGTTCTCAATAGCGGCTTCAATCACCAGGTCGCAGTCAGCGAAGTCCCTGGTGCTGGTGGTGCCCTTAATGCGCCCGATGGTGGCGTCCTTATCCGCCTGGGCGAGCTTGCCCTTCTCCACGCTCCTGGCTAAGACCTTGTCAATCGATGCCAGCCCCTTTTTCAAAAAATCGTCGTTTATCTCCGATACTACCACCTGGTAGCCCGACTGAGCGCAGAGCTGAGCGATGCCACCGCCCATGGCGCCACAGCCGACCACACCGACCTTCTTGATTTCCATGTTGCTCCTTTCTTTTACTTGCCCTTGTACTCCGGCTTTCTCTTTTCGACAAAAGCCTTGGTGCCCTCGGCGAAGTCCTCGGTGCCCATGACATAGGCTACCAGCGAGTTCTCCAGCCTCAAGCCGTCTTCCAGGGTCATATCACAACCCTTAAGCATAGCCTCTTTAGCCGCCCTGACCGCCAGCGGCCCCGCCTGGCAGATGCTTCCCGCCCACTCTTTAGCCGTAGCCATAACCTCTGCCTGGGGCACGACCTTGTTCACCAGCCCGATGCGGTACGCCTCTTGAGCGTCTACCGGCTTGCCCATGAGCAGTATCTCCGCCGCCTGGCATTTTGAGATAGCCCGCGGCAGGCGCTGAGTTCCACCCCACCCCGGAATCATACCCAGGTTCACCTCGGGTGTGCCCAGACGGGCGTTCTCGGCGGCTATCCTTATATCGCAGGCCAGGGCTAGCTCAAGCCCACCGCCCAGGGCCATGCCGTTGATGGCGGCAATGAGCGGCTTCCAGAGCTCCAGCCCGCGCATTATGCTCGGTGGCATGGACCAGGGGTCTCGGCGGTGCTCCTTCATGAAGGGCAGGGTGTCTTTTATATCAGCCCCGCCGCAGAAAGCCCTCTCGCCGGCCCCGGTAACGATGCCGACCCAGAGCTTGGGGTCGTCTCTGAAGTCCACCATTGCCTCCAGCAGTTCCCGCACCGTCTCCACGTTTAGGGCATTCATTGCCTCGGGGCGATTGATGGTGAAGATGGCAATCTTACCTTCCTTTTTATAATCAAGAGCCATAATAGACCTCCCTTCTTTGACTTTTGAAAACTAATGGCCGATTAAAAAGAGGGGGCGAAACCTTAGTGGATTTTAACAGAGGGCTTATATCAGCGTCAAGGCGCTTCATGATTGCTGTTCCCCCGCCTCTCCCCGTTTTTGACTTTTGCTTTGCTTCCCACCCTCCCACCCTACGAGGGCTGGCGGCTAACCCTTCGCTTTTTTTGGGGGGGGGGAGGGGGGATCAATCGGGGTGTTTAAGAGGGGCGAATACGGGGCCCCCGCAAAAACAAGGTTTTTGTGGGGTAAAAGCCCCTCTTTTCCTTAAAGAGGGCGGCGGGTGGGAAAAGATAAAATTGGGGTGGGGAAAGAAAGTTTTAGAGGCAAAGCCTCTTTTGGGCAGGTAAGCGGGAAGAAAAACTTAGGGGTTGCTTATTATCCCCTAGATGTGATAATATGGTGGCGGTTTAAAACCGAATATTCTCTCCGAGCCTGTTCTCCTAAAGACAAACCACGGAGACAGGCCGATAGGGTATCGCTGGAAACGGCGGTGCCTCCCGTGTTTGGAAAGGAGAGCGCCCATGCTATTACCAAGAGCATGTAGAGCACCTCCTTAAAAAGAGGTGCTTCTTTAATTATGCGTGCATTAAATCTATAAGGAGTACATGGTGAAGAAAAAGATAATTATCGGCATATTAGCCGTGATGGTAACTATCAGCCTTTTAGCCAGCTCTTTCGGCTGCGGCCCGCCGCGGCTGAGAGTAGCCACCACCACCAGCCTCTATGATACCGGCCTCTGGGACTACCTGGAGCCATTTTTTGAAGAGGAATACGGGGTGAGGCTTGATATAGTCTACGCCGGCACCGGCATCGCCCTGGAATACGGGATGCGTGGTGACGTTGATATTATCGCCGTTCACTCCAGAGCCTGTGAAGAGCAGTTTGTCGCCGATGGCTACGGCGTGGAGCGTGTCCCCTTTGCCTACAACTACTTCCTCATCGTGGGGCCCGCCGATGACCCCGCCGGAATTCAGGGCATGAGCCCTGAGGAAGCCTTCCAGACTCTATACAACGCCGGCTTAAACGACCCCGATACCGTCAAATTCATCTCCAGGGGCGATGATTCCGGCACCCACGGTAAAGAGCAGGCAATCTGGGCCAGCGCCGGCTATGACTACGAAGAGGTAACCTCCGGAGAATGGTACGTAGAGGCAGGGAGAGGTATGGGGCCGACACTGCTCATGGCCAGCGAGATGGAGGGCTACACCCTCACCGATATCGGTACCTTCCTCTCTTACCAAAGCGAGCTTGAGCTGGTGCCCCTGGTAGAGGAGGGAGCCATACTGCTCAATGTCTACTCGGCCATTGCCATAAGCCCGGAAAGCGACCCCGGCACCAACATCGAGATGGCCAACAACCTGATTGCTTTCCTGACCTCACCCGAGATTCAGCAGCTTATCGGAGACTACGGGGTTGCGGATTACGGCAGGCCGCTGTTTTTCCCCTGTGCCGGAGCCGAGCCTGAGTCATAAAAATTTAAAGGGGTTAAAACCAATTTGAGCGAACTGTGGGACGGACTGGTTACCGCGGTAAAACTCATCATATCCTTTGACCCGGAGGTCATGTCGATAGCGGGGAGGTCGCTGGCGATATCAGCGACCTCCTCCACCATCGCCGCTATGATATGCCTGCCGCTGGGGGCGGTTATCCACTTCAATAAATTCCCCGGCAAGCGGACGCTGATAAACATAGTCCAGACGCTGTTCAGCATACCCACGGTAGCGGTGGGACTCTTTGTCTTCGTCCTCTTCTCACGCGCCGGCCCCCTGGGCGGGCTCGATATCATGTTCAGCCCCATCGTCATGGTAATCGGCCAGGTAATACTGATATCCCCGATAATGCTGGGGCTGACCGTCTCCGCCCTGAGCGGCATTGATAAATCAATAGCCGATACCGCCGTCTCCCTCGGCGCCAACACCTTCCAGACGGCGGTCATAACCTTGAGAGAAGCCAGATTTGCCGTGCTGGCCGGGCTGATAATGGGCTTCGGGCGGGCAATCTCCGAGGTCGGGCTCTCCCTCATGGTCGGCGGCAACATCGCCGGATTCACCCGTACCATCACTACCGCCATCTCCCTGGAAACATCCAAGGGCGACCTGGAGCTGGCGCTGGCACTGGGCATAATCCTTATCATCATAGCCCTGGCAATAAACCTGGTGTTAAACAGGATTCAGCAGAAATAACGATGAGCTTGCTAGAAACAGTCAATATCGGCCAGAAATACTCCGGGAAGTACGTCCTTAAAGACGTGAGCCTGAATATCAAGCGGGGCGAGGTTTTCGCCCTCATCGGGCCTACCGGCGCCGGCAAGACCACGCTACTTCGCCTGCTCGACCTGCTGGAAGCGCCGGCCTCAGGTCGCATCTATTTTGACGGCAGGGAGGTAACCGCCAACAAAAGCCTGCGCCTGCAGGCGCGCCGGCGCATGTCGTTCGTTCTCCAGAAGCCGACCGTGTTCAACATGAGCGTCTATGACAACGTCGCCTGCGGGCTCAAGTGGCGGCGGGAGAAAGAAGCCATCGTCCGCCAGAGGGTAAACCAGGCCCTGGAGCTGTCCGGCATGGCCGAATACTCAAGCCGGGATGCCCGTACCCTCTCCGGGGGTGAAACACAGCAGGTAGCTATAGCCCGGGCGCTGGCGGTCAAGCCCGAGGTGCTCTTCCTCGACGAACCCACGGCTAACCTGGACCCGCTCTCCACCTCAAAAATAGAGGAGGTGCTGGCGCACATCATCGGCGAGCAAAAAACAACGGTGGTGATGGCAACCCACAATATGTCTCAGGGCCAACGCCTTGCCGGCAGGATAGGGGTAATAATGAACGGCCAGGTGCTCCAGGTAGGCAGTCCCGCCGGCATATTCAGCACTCCGGAAAACAAAGAGGTCGCCCAGTTCGTTGGCGTCGACAATATCCTAAGCGGGATAATAGTAAATAGGGATAATGAGCTGGTCACCATTGATGTCAACGGTAATCTCATCCAGGCAATCTCGGAATACGGCATCGGCGAAGAAGTCCATGTCCTCATCCGCCCCGAGGATATAACCCTAGCCCCCCGCAAGGACGCCAGCAGCGCCCGCAACAACTTTGAGGGCAGGATAGCCAGAGTATTCCCGGTGGGGGCGCTGGTGAGGGTCGAAGTGGCTTGCGGCTTTCCCCTCTTAGTCGTCGTCACCAAGAGGTCGGCGGAAGACTTGAGCCTGGCTGTCGATAAAAAGGTCTACGCCACCTTCAAAGCTACCGCCGTGCACATCATCAAAAGGTGGAATTGACACTAAAGAGCCGGGCGTGCTATATTCTGCCTACGGCAGCGTAGCTCAGAGGTAGAGCAGAGGACTCATAAGCCTTTGGTCGTGGGTTCGAATCCCTCCGCTGCCAGTTCTTTTTGTGCCTGATTTTCGCCCCCGCCGACCTCCCCACCGAATTTTGCTTAACAAATTTGCTTAACTTTTGAGCCTGATTTTGCGATGGTTTTGCCATAGCTGCCTCCTTTTTAAATCTAATTAGTGTATCGAAACATGCCACATTTTCTCCGCCCGGTCAAGATAACGCCTGACCGTATAGGAATCAGGAAAATAATCCCATCCGTATTCCTTTTCAAGAATCTTCGCTGTCTCTACGAGCAATCCCCTCTTCCCCTTCTGCCCTCTCTCCGCACGCTGCCCGATAGCAGCATAATAAGCTTGAAACGTCTGCCGGTACAACTCCTCCTTCTTATTCCTCCGTTTGGAGCCGTATGAAGTGATTATGCCGGGAACTCGCCACATGTCTACTTCGCCCGGTAGCAGGCCCATCATTTCACCGGTTTTTCGCCATGGCCTCAGGCTTACGCTAGCTGCGGGATGAACCAGCACCCGGAAACACCCGAGCGGGGCAATCAGGTACTGAGGAAGCCTGAACTCCGGCTCCTCGGGGAGTTTCCCAACCAGCAGCACCAGACGTAAAGCGGGAGCCGCCCAATCGGGCATAGCTAATTCTTGGGCTAGAGTTATCACTTCTTTATCCAGAGGAATCTCAGGATCCAGAGGATAGGGAGCAGAAATTGAAAGTTCATCAGGACTGCTCTGATAGGCAAAATCAAACATGCCTCGAAAAGGGTCATAGTGAAAACCGAAGGACCCTTTAAATTTTACACCTTTAGCACGGTAAAGGTGCTCCTTGTACCAAGCGAGAGCTTCCTTCTCACTGGGTAACCCTTCGTCCGGAATACCCAGGCGCTCTCTGATGTCAGCGATTGCAGTTTTATGTAACATATTTTTTCGCTATCTTCAATTTTACCTCTATGATACTATAAAGTCAAGATGCAATTATACGATTGTGAGGCGTAAGAAAATGGAGGAGCAATACCCGCCAAAGCGTCCGGGCAGACCCAGGGTTGAGGTGGATTATGCTATGGTTTTACGCCTGCGTGACGTGGAAAACCTGGGGTGGTCAAGGGGGACAGGGGAATATCGCAGGCGAACCGGCCAGTGGATTAGCAGAGATACCTTCAAGCGCCGGTATTACGAGGCAAAAGCCATAAAGTCGCCATTGGAACTAGCCATTAAAGTACTGCGATGGAAGCAAAAGACGCGAGAGACAACAGAAAGACAGCAGTAGACTATCTGCATCTGTTCTTACAATCAAGGCAGGCGATGGAGGTATCGCCAGGCACCCTGAGTTTTTACGTTGTAAAGCTTGAGCGATTCCTGTCTGAACTGGATGCCGATACCGCACAGCGGCAGGATATCGAGAGATTCCTTCTCCAGTTTAAAAATCCTGGTAACCGGCATGCTTATTACCGGGCACTTAAAACCTTTTACAACTGGCGTGAAGAGACTTACGACCTACCCAGCCCGATGAAGCACATGCGCGCTCCCCGCCTAGGTAAGCTGATTTTGCCCAGCCTGACACGGGAGCAGGTATTAACCCTGCTTGATACGCTCGATAATTTTAGAGACAAAGCCATCGTCGCCCTGTTCACTGAAAGCGGTCTCAGACTCTCCGAGCTCGCCGGCATAAAGCCCGACAACATCGACTGGACCAACCGGACTATCCAGGTAATCGGCAAAGGCCGCAAGGAAGCCGTGGCTCCCTTCGGCCCCCTGACCGAGCGCTACCTGCAGGCATGGCTCAGTGAACACAAGTCGGACGGTAATATATGGGGCCTGAATACATGGGGCATATCATCCATGCTAAGACGCCTGAAGCAACTTACCGGACTCCCCTGCAACCCGCACACCTTCAGGCGGACCTTCGCCTGCCTGCTGAGAAAAGCTGGCATAGACACCATGACAATCAAGGAACTGGGCCGCTGGGAATCTCTGGAGATGGTGCAGAGGTATACACGGTCAGTGACGTTCAACGACAGCTTGAAGTTCTACAAGGCACCGCTTAAAGAGGGAGAGTAACCCGGCGTGAAGACTTATCTTGATCCTCATGATGTGGAATTAATGGAGAAACGTGCTGTTTCTGTACGGGATAAGCTCCTGATCAGGCTTCTTTTTCGTCTGGGTTGCCGGGTGTCTGAAGTCCTGAAGCTCAAAGTGAGTGATATAGACTACGAACAGACGACCATAACAATCTTACATCTCAAGACACGTTCCACATTGATGTGTCCCGACTGTAAAGCAAGCTTGGCAAGAAGACACCGCTTTTGCCCGGAGTGTGGCAAAGAAATTGGGCAGATTATTAGCAGTGAAAGAGAACAAAGGAGAATCAGGATACTGCCTGTTGATGAGAATACCCTTAATTTGCTGAAGGATTACGTTGCAAGGAATGAGCCTATTTCTGCCGGTGATACCTGGCCGATATTCTGCATCAACCGACATCGAGCCTGGCAGATAGTGAGAGAATGCGCCTCAAGAGCAGGCATTCCGAATCTAATAAATCCAGAAACAGGCAGGGCAAGAGGGGTTAGTCCTCATCGTCTTAGGGACGCTTTTAGTGTACATGCAATGAAGTCGGATAATTCGGGTGACGGGTTAAGGTTACTTCAGGAACACCTGGGACATGCCAGCTTTAACACGACTGCCAAATATCGCAAGATTGCTGGTGATGAACACCGCCGATGGTATGAGAGTTTATGGGCAGAAACTTCGTGACTACCCTGACAGGTCACATTTCAAGCAATTGTTGGATTGGGAGAACAATAACCACTAAATTATGCCAGCCTTCTTCAACTTCTTTAGCCTGGAGGGTCCTTGTCCCGTATATTCTTTATAGATACGCTCATTATCATAACCCACCGGTTGGCAGACCCACTTCGTCCTGATGGGCGTCTTGGTCATCTTGTGCTGCGATTGGGCGACAATAATCTCTCCGTAAATCGGGTCTTTAACCGGGGTGAAAATACCCCGCTCTAACCAGTTGGCGTCGTTCATGCACTCTTCAGGAGAACAGACTGGCGCCACCACCGGTGTAATAGGGGCTAAGCGTCCCTTCTTGGCGTACTCCACCGACATGGCTACCAGCTCGTCGTTGGTGTATTTGCGCGTCTCGGCAAAGACCAGCGGCGCCCATTTCAACTGCTCTTCTTTACGCATAAAGACCTGCAGGGTCGTCCAGTTGGCGGCATCCCACTCGTCCCATTTCCCCAGCATATCGGCAAAAGCCTGCCACATCTCCAGCCTTAACCCGCCCAGGAAAACGGCGCCGTCCTTGGTCGGTGCAAAGCAGTAGAGCCAGGCGGCGGTATCCAGGCTGCCGAAGCGCTCACAGATAATCCCTGTCTCCTGATACCACAGGGCGGCATAGTCATCAAAGCGGGCGTAGGCTTCAGCCGTGGCCACATCCAGCGCCTGTCCCTGGCCGCTCGTCTTTCTCCAGTGCAGCGCCGCCAGAATACCCACGGCCATGAACGTCCCTGGTTGCACCCAGGCTATCCAGGGTCCGGCCTTGGTCGGCACCGCCCAAGGACAATCGTCGTAGCTCTTGCCCTCGGGCATAACCTCTCCAGTGGCTGATTGCACACCCGAACGGGCCTGGGCGATATTATCGTAGTCCGGCATATTAATACGGCTCATGGGCCCGAACTGCCCGAAACCGGTTATGGAAGCGAATATCAGCTTGGGATTGAGCTTCTTTAATTGCTCATAGCCGATGCCCCATTCGTCCATGACGCCTGGCTTAAAGGTCTCAATAAGTACGTCAGCCTTGCTGACCAGATTTTTCAGTATCTCCCTGCCCTCAGCTTCTTTCAGATTGAGGGTGATATGGTGCTTGTTTCTACCCTCGGTCAGGTAATTAAGCCCCTCGCCCTTATGCAGCATACCATAGGGGGTAAACGTTCTGATGAAGTCGCCCTCCGGGGGCTCTATCCTTAAGACCTTAGCCCCGAACTCGGCTAACATCGAGGAACAACAGCAGCCGGCGAAGCTCTTATAGCTCAAGTCAAGCACGGTTATATCCTCCAGAGCCTCAGGCTTGGTGGGGGCGATGTTGGGGTCATCCCTCTCCTTTATTTTGTCCAGAAAGGCGGCTTGTTCTTTAAGGGCCGCCTTCTTTTTCTTAGGGGGGGGAGCCTTACGGGCGAAAGATGATAAGTCCAGCGATGTTCTCAGCCCTGACTTACCGTCCCAGTTTGAAGGCGGGCGACGTGTCGGTACGTCAGCCCATTTGCCCAGGGCGCCGCACTCGTACAAATGCTTAATCTCTTTCTCGCTCTTGCCCAGAATCTCGGTCATTATATACTCGTTATCAAAACCCACTGCCCTGACCCCCCACTTGATACTGGGTGGGCTCTGGGACATCATCACCGGAAACTCGTGGTCAAGATACTGACCGAGGAGGGCATCATCGACCTCGGTCATAAAGCCTCGGGCGTGGAAGTGCTTGTCCTCTACCACTTCCTTGGTATTATAGACATGGCTGGCGGCGAAACCATGCTTTTCCGCCAGTTTCTCAACCTCTTTGTAGGTCTTGGTTCTCGCCCAGTCGGCGATAATCTTAAGGATGGCGGTGGCATTATCATCTTTGAGTCGGGTGAGGTGGTCTTTAAAACGGGGGTCGTCCGCCAACTCCGGCCTGCCCATGGCGGTGCACAGACTCTTGAATTCATCAGGGGCCGGCGCGGCTATAGCCACGAAGCTGTCGTCGGCGCAGTAGAAGGTATCGGCGGGGCAGACGGATAAGTCACGGTTGCCGGCGGGCACAGCCACCTTGCCCGTAAGCTGTTGGTAGGGCCAGACCCAGGACATGGCCCGCATGATGGCTTCGCTCTGGGAAAGCTCGATGAACTGTCCTTTGCCCGTCTTTTCCCGATGGTGCAGAGCGGCCAGCACCGCCAGCTCTCCCATCAACGCGCCGTAGTTATCGCATACATAGAGACGACTTTTCAACGGCGGCTGGTTGGGGAAGCTGGAAATCCAGGCATAACCGGAAAACGCCTGCGAGGCACCATCATTGGAGGGCCGGTTCTCACGGGCATACTGCCCCCACTGGCCGAAGCCATTCTTGGCCAAGTAAATAATTCTGGGGTTGATTTTTCTGATTTGACGGTAGCCGATATTCCAGCCCTCCATTACCCCTGGCCTCAGGTTGTTTTCGATGACGTCAGACTTGGCGGCGAGTTCCCAGAATATCTCCTGGGCTTCGGGTTTATGCAAGTCTAGGCCCAGCCAGTATTTGTTGGTGTTCATATGGGCAAAGGCCGGCCCCTGCTCCCGAAACAGATAGCCGAAAGGGGTCAGGTCACGGCAGGTATCGCCCATGGGGGGAAACTCGCACTTGATAACCTCGGCGCCCATCTCGGCTAAAATACCCGGTCCGGCCGGACCAAGCAAGATGGTGCACACCTCCAGCACCCGAATACCCTTTAACGGGGATGGCTTGTTATGCTTCGTTTCTTTATAATTCTTCCAGGTCTTTTCTGCCATGACAATCAATTAACATCCTTACAATATGATATTACTTGGCTTGAGATTCCCGCTTCAGCTCTTCAACTATTCTCTTAATCCTCTTCTTATGCCCCTCTCTGCCGAGAGTGTAGGAACGAGGAACCCACTTCATATCCTGCAAATTATTTATTATGCCGGGGAGCAAGTCATAAGGGATGGACATGAGTATCAGGCCTTCGGGAAATAGCTTCCTCGCTTTCATGCCGTGACCAAAACCGGTGATGGTAAAATTCAACTCGCCGCTCAAGTACGGGTAAATGTATAGCCAGGCGCAGCCGATAACCGTCGTCCCCCTCGCCGACCACATCCTCCCGCTACTGTAGCTTAAGGCTCTCAGCAAGGTTTCGGCCTGATTCACATTAGCGGTAACGATTAATACGTCTGGCTCGAATGTCAGTTTGTCCAGAGGCGCGAAGGCGACATAGTTAACGGCACCCTTCTGTAGTTTGGGGATTACATGGTAGATTCTCTGGTTGGCACGTACGTCCTTGAGGACTTCCAGCCTCGGTCCTACCTGCCCGCTCTCAAAAATGGGCTCATGCTCTATCATTCCCAGTATCAGCGGTCCGATGCAGGTGAAGTTCTCTTTGGTAACGTAAAAAGCGTTTCCTGCCTGTGCCTCGGGGAGCATCTCACAAAAATCCAGAATCTTATCTAGCCTCTTCAGTCCATCCGGTTTATTGGGCAGGAACTTAATACCTACTGGCTTTTTTTTAAAATCAAATTTTTTAAATATGGATAAGGCCTTTTGGATTGAGCTCATCTTGACCTCCTTTTAACCTTTGGATGGCGCGAAACAAGCTATTGCCTGACGTTAGGCAAAACGCTATAATTATAATCTAGACAAAAGGCGGGCTGCCCCTTACCCTGCTTAAGCCACTACTGTAGGGAGGGTGGGGGAAACTGACGACGGTGAGGAACGCCGAGTGGCACACCCTGGCAAGCCCGCCTTTTCCCGTTTATTCCCCGGCTGATTTTAGGCCACCTATAGAATTACGTTTTCCAGTATCTCCAAAGTTCCGGCTGAAATAGCCATCCCTATGGATAATAGAGATAACTTTTCGCACTACCTTTAAAGGTAATGGGAGCCTCCGGGAGCTCTATGGTAATAGAGCTCCCGGAATAACATTTATTCGTGACTGTAGATGTGGCGACAGGGGTAGGTACCCAGGTCCACAATCTGACCATTCTGTACCTGCTGGATACGTACCTCATCAACACCCTCAACATCACTCGAACCATAGGTCAGCGGCGTACAGGTGATGCCGCCGGTGGAAAGATCCTCAATACTGTAGAAGCCGTATTCGAGGACATCAGCCGAGGTCAGCTCATCAGCAGGCACCTCCAGCATGGCTAGCCTCATTGCCTCAACCTGGGTCATGGCTTCGACGATGCCATCTACATACATGATGTGCATGGCTCCGAGCTCGGCGGGTCGATAGGTCGCCAGTAGTTGGTTGGCGAAGGTTATCCCCTCACCAGTGTCATCCCAAGAGGCATAGCCACCGGCGACGACGAAACCATTACCCTCTTCACCCATAGCGGGAAGGAACACCTGAAGGTGACTCGGTGTGGCACAGCCAAAGGTTATCTCGTAATCCATACCGGGCCCCATATTCAGGTTATTCATTTCCTTTACCGTTGGCTGGGAACCGGGGTTAATCATGACACCGAAACAAGCATCAACATTATTGGCCTGCAGCCACAAAAGCTGGGTGGTTGGCGGCGCGGTGGGCACCAAAGGTACATACTGCTCACCCACTACCTCATATCCGATGCTCTCCAGATAGTCTATCATATCATCGGTCACAACCGACCTGCCCATGGCATTATCGGCGGTGAGGAAGGCAAACCTGGGGGCATCGGCTCCATCCCAGTTCTCCAGGAACCAATCGGCGAAGGCGGCACAGTCGTCGGTATAAATAGGGTAATTAGTGAAGATGGTCTTTGGCGGCGACAGGAGATAGGGTCCAGCAGCCGCACTGGTGGCACCGATGCGGTCCTCATTCATCATATCCATCAGCGCCAGCGCCTGTGGCGACCCTGATACCCTCTCGACCAAGAGTCCTAGGTCCTTGAGCTCCTCATAGATGGACAGCACCTTCTCTACATTGAGCTCATCATCTCGCCACAGCACCTCAAAGGTTACATTATCGGGGATTGTCCTATCTGGGTACCAGGGAGCCAGAATCCCGTTCTCATTAACCCAGGCAATATAGTCTTCATAGCCAGACAGACTTGCCGCCATATCCTCAGCGTAGGCACCAGTCAAAGCAAAGCAACCGCCGACATACAATGTTACCTGTTGTGGTGCTGGTGTCGTTGGAGTTGCCGTGGTTGTCGGGGCTACCTCCCCTTCACAGGCACTCAATAGAGGAAATGCTACCAGCATAATAATCAGGGAAACTATCCAGGCCCACTTAATCTTAGACATCTCTCCTCCTTTCTAGTTTGATTTGGTCTACCCCACAAATTAGTCGTTCTTCTGAATTCAATCACCCCCTTTCACTATAATATTTTGTAATGTTATACCGTTTTTGAATGTGAAAAAGGCCATAGCTGGAAATATGCCTTAACCATCTGCCACCGGTGAGCCAGCCCCCTAGGCTCAAAGATGAGGAAGACGATAAGTACTAGTCCGCGCATGATGAGGGAGAGTGAAGCGGCTGCCTGGGGGGCAACGACGGCTGCTAAGATTGGACCAACAATGGTGACCAGCTCATCCAGCAGCTTGAGGGATACGACGCCAAGGATAGCCCCCATGGTGCTGCCCATACCACCGACAATCAACATGCCAAGATACCACACCGAATTCATGAAGGGAAACTGGTCGACAGTGGCAAAGGCAACGTAGTGAACCAGCAGTGAGCCAGCCACACCGGCAAAAGCGCAACCGATAAAGAACGCCAGCAGCTTATAAGCCCACAGATTGATTCCCATGACCTCAGCCGCCAGCTCGTTATCTTTGATAGCAATGAAGGCTCTGCCTACCCTGGTCCTGACTATGTTTTTTGACACGAATGTCGCCAGACAGGCAATTATCATCACTAGGTAGAAGTAGCTGGCTTTGGACCTAAAGACAAAGTCGCCTATCTCAGGCCTGGGCACAGATAAGCCATCACCACCGCCGGTGATGTTACGGAATTGAAGTATAAACCAGATAATAATAAAGTGGGCGGCTATTGTCGCCATGATCAGGTAGAAGCCCTTGACCCTCAGTGATGGTAAGCCGAAGATTAAACCCACCAGTCCCGCCATTAGGGCGGCGCAGGGTAGAGCTGCCCAGAATGGCCAGCCCAAATGGGCAGTAAGGATACCAGAGGTATAGGCACCTACTGCCATAAAGCCGGCATGACCTATGGAGATTTGATTGCAGTATCCGGTTAGAATACTAAGACCGAGAACACTGATGACGGTGATGCCGATTGTGGTCATTATGGTCAGTATTCTGTCACCGAAATAGAGCGGACTGGTGAAAAGAAAGGCAAGGAAGGCAAGCAGCACTATCCAATGCGTCTTGGTGCGGAAGATAGCCATATCCTGAGCGTAGCTTTGGTTAAAGGTTCCGCTGGGCAAAGCCATTCATTAAATCCTTTCTATCTCTGCCAGACCAAACAGACCGTAGGGCCTGATGATTAACACGATTATTATGATGATAAACGGGAAGACATGAGCCAGCCCCCCACCAGCCGGCAAGAGCGGGTCTAGGTAGCCAGCGGCCACATTCTCCAGCACACCCAGTGTTATTCCCGCAACAATAGCCCCACCGACTGAGTTTATCCCCCCCAGCAGCACTACCGCGAATGCTTTAAGGCCAACTTGAGCCATTGGTACCATAACACCAGATACACCGCCTAAAATAATGCCGCTGATGACACCAACAACACAGGCAATTACCCAAGAGAGGGCGTAAACGGTAGTTACCTTAATACCGGCACTCTGCACCACCTGCTCATCCTCGGCGGTGGCTCTCATTGCCAGCCCGCTTTTGGTGTAGCGGAAGAGAAGCATGAGTATAACTACGGCAACAACAGACACTATTATCCCAATTACCATCTCTGAGGGTATGGATAGCTCACCAATTCTTAATGTTATGTTCGGCAGCACTCCATGGTAGGTCTTATATTCACCGCCCCAAATCAGGGTGGCCAGCCCTTCAAACACAGTGGCCAAGGCTATGGTCATCATGATGACCGCCAGTACCGGTTGACCCACTAAGGGGCGCAGGGTAAGGCGTTCTATTAACAGTCCCATTACAATAGCCACTGCTATCGCCGCCAGCAGGCTAGCCCATACCGGCAGATGGAAGGTTACCAGGAAGGTAAAGCCCAAGTAACCGCCAATCATGACAAAGTGTCCCTGGGCAATGTTAAATGCCTTGGAGCATTTGAGGATGATGACAAAGCCTATAGCAATCAGGGCATAGACCATCCCTAGGGCAAAACCGCTTATCACTAACTGTAAAAAGAATGTCACCGGCCAGCTCCTTTAACAGACTGGATGCAAAGAGTAGTCTTTATTGTTCCCATCCGCCCATCCCGATATCTGACCTGGGCTTCTACAGGCACCTCGGCCTTGTTACTATAGATAGCATTGATAAGCTCGCGGTAGCGCTCTTGCATAAATGCCTTCCTTAGCTTCCTGTTTCTGGTTAACTCAGCCTCGTCAGGGTCAAACTCCTTGTGCAGGTTTACGTATTTCCTGATCCTAGTGCCCGCTGGTAAAGCCCGATTCACTCTGTCTATATCCTGCTTCACCAGCTGGTAGACCTCTGGCTTCTGAGAAAGTTCGGTGAAGGTGGTATAAGCCACTCTCTTCTCCCCGGCCCACCTGCCGACGCTCTCGTAGTCAATTATCAAGATTGCTGAGGCATAGGCCCCATCCGGGCCGCCTAGGACCCAGGCGTCCCTGATATAAGGGCTGAACCTTAGCCGGCTCTCGATAAGTTGGGGGGCCAGTTTATCGCCGCTGGCCAGTTCAACCAGGTCCTCTACCCTATCCAGAAAGACAAGGTGTCCGTCCTCAGTAATGAAACCGCTATCCCCACTGTAAAACCAGCCGTCTTTAAGTACCTCGGCAGTCTTATCTGGGTCATTATAGTAACCAAGGAAAACGCCCGGCTGCCGATAGATAATCTCACCACCATCAGTGATTCTAACCTCTGCTCCTTGGTTAATGGGACCTACAGTCTCTAAACGGATGTCATCGTTCTTAGCGCCAGTTAGAGCTCCGCCCTCCGTTGAACCATATAGGCTTTTGATGGGGAAATTTAGGGCATGGTAGAACCTGAAGGCATCGGGGCTGAGCATAGCCTCGGTGGCATAGCAGATCCTGGCGTTTGACAGACCAAGGCTGTCTCTGATGGGTCTAAACAGGGCTATGTCGGCAAAGGTATAGAGTACTTTCAACAGCAGGTTCGGCTTTTGCTTTCGATACCTTAGTTCGGCTATTTTGTAGCCGATGGGCATCAGCAGGCGGAAGACGAATCTCTTTAAGGCGTCAGCCTCCCGGATGCGGGCCTGAACCCTACCTGCCTGAGCCTCCCATATCCGGGCTCCGTAGAGTACTATGCTTGGTCCTATTTCTCTGAAATCCTCTTGCTGGGTTTCCGGCTCTTCAGCGAAGTTCAGGATGCTGGCTGACAAGAGGTGGCAGCCAATCCCGAGCCGCTGCTCGGTCATGCCGACCGGCGGCAGGTAGGGGACAATATTATCATTCTCATACCAGGGGTCGAGATGCAAGTAATGTGCAGCCCCAGACTTCATCGTCCTGTAGCTATGGACGGCTCCCTTGGGCACTGCCCCGGTGGTTCCCGAAGTGTAAACGATGGCGCAGACATCGTCAGCACTGCCGCTTTCTATATTTCGCTCGAAGCTTCCGGAGTGTTCCGCCTCATATTTCCCCCCTAAATCCAGCACCTGCTCGTATCTAATCAGGATGGGGTCATCGTAGTTGGCTAATCCCTTATAGTTCCAGTAGATAACCTTTGTGAGCCGGGGAAGCCCGTCCTTAATCTGGAGCAGCTTATCAACCTGCTCCTGGTCCTGAACTACAGCAAATCGGGCCTCGGAATTTTCGACGATGTATTTTATCTCGGATGGGAGCAGTTCGGAATACACTCCCACCACAGCCCCATGGTTAGCCTGGGCCGCCAGCTCCGCATAATGCCACTGTGGGGCATCATCCCCAATAATAAGCACCTTGTCTCCATCTTTAAAGCCAAGAGGTAGTAACCCGAGTGCCAGATATTTGACATTTAGGTAGTAGTCCTTCCATGTGTAAGGTTGCCAGATACCATGATCCTTATGACGCATGGCTATATGATTATCACCATACTTTTCATAGTTATACTTGAGTATCTTGGGCCAGGTATCACCCTTTTCCTTATAGACTTGCTCTATCTCAGCAGTCATTGTCCCTACCCGTTCTTTCAAGCCAGCCATCTCTTCCTTCGCCTGTAGTGTTTAACTTCACGATAGCTCTTCTGAGAGCCCACCGCCGATAGCCCCATATAAAATTCCTTAACATCCTCGTTATCCCTTAGCATCTCAGCCGGGCCACTCAGAACTACCCTGCCGTTCTCCATAACGTAGCCATAATCAGCGATACCAAGGGCAGCCCTGGCATTTTGTTCCACCAGGAGCATGGCCATCTTTTGCTCGGTACTGATTTTCTTGATAATTTCATAGATTTCTCTTACCAGCAGAGGAGCCAAGCCGAGCGAGGGCTCATCCAAAAGCATGAGCTTGGGGCTGGCCATGAGAGCTCGTCCTATCACCAACATCTGTTGCTCACCACCGGACAGATAGCCACTCATTTGGCGACGGAGGGTCTTAATCTTGGGAAAGTACTCAAAGACCATCTCCATATCGTTTTTGACCTCTTTCCGGTCTTTACGATTATGGGCGAATACCAGCAGGTTTTCCTCAACGCTAAGATGCCCCAGAACCCTTCGCCCTTCCATGACCTGGCTTATGCCCATGGCCGCAATATCTGAGGCACTAAACCTGTCTATCCTCTTGCCATCAAAATTGATGCTGCCGCCGGTTACCTCTCCCTCTTCTGTCTTTAACAGCCCGGATATTGCCTTTAGTGTGGAAGTCTTTCCCGCGCCATTAGCCCCGAGCAGGGCAACGATTTTCCTGTCACCTACCTCTAGCGATACGCCCCGCAGTACCTGAATAATATTCATGTAAGTAACTTCAATGTTGTTGACCTGCAGCATTTTTCTCTCTTAAAAAGTTTTGGCTTATGTTTCCTGCCCGAGGTAAGCCTTGATAACCTCAGGGTTAGTCTTAATCTCGGCTGGGGTGCCCTCGGCAATTTTGCGTCCAAAGTCGAGGACAATAATCCTATCGGCGATGTCCATAACCACTCCCATATCATGTTCAACAAGGATGATACATTTAATCCCATCCCTCAGAACGGGTGTATTGGGATAGGTGGCTCCCTGGCCTTCGAATACATCAATTATGAACCGGGCGATATCCTCCTTTTCCTCTAGGTTCATCCCGGCCATGGGCTCATCAAGGAGCAGGATTTTCGGTTCCAGAGCTAAGGCTCTCCCCAGCTCGACTCTCTTTCGCATCCCGTAGGGCAGAACAGCAACCACCCTCTTTCTGAGTGGCTCTATTTCCAGGAAATCAATAATATCCTCTACCGTCCGGCGGTGCTCAATTTCCTCCTTTTGAGCCCAGCCAAAGTATAACGCGCCGGTAATGAAGTTCTGCTTCATCAGTACGTGTCGGGCCGCCATAATGTTATCTTGGGTACTCAGCCCGGTATACAGCTCGATATTCTGAAAGGTTCTAGCCAGTCCCAATGCTGCTACCTTATCCGGGCGCATTCGGGTGATTCTTTGACCATCGTAGTAGATTTCACCCTTTTGAGGTTTGTAGAAGCCGCTTATGCAGTTGAGGAGAGCAGTCTTGCCCGCGCCATTAGGTCCGATAATAGCTAGTATCTCATTATCCCTAATGTCCAGGCTTAAATCACTAAGAGCTCTGACGCCACCAAAGCTAAGGGAAAGGCTGTTAATTCGTAATTTAACTTGCCTTTCGATTGACATCTATCATAATCCCCCACTTAATATTAAGCTCGTTTCTTTTTGGCTAGTTTCGTTGTAGCAGGGGTAGCCTTATCCTGTGCTATGAGCCCATCTCTGTAGTCAGTTACTCTATAATCCAGCGGACCCTCGCATCCCGGATTCCTACCCAGGCGCTTAGCCTTCTTTTTGAGTATCTTGGCTGTTTCCTTATCAAGACCTTCCCCATACTTCTTATAACCGGTGCACGTTGTACTCCGGTCTTTGTAGACCATTATCGTCACATCATCATCAACAGCATCACAATAAATAGTTGTTGCCGTTACCTGCCAGTCCGTCAATAGCCAGTCTCCTGAGAATCAAGGGAATAGCATATTAAAGGAGTTACAAAAACCCCAGTATTCATTTATCCTAATATATATGCCCATAAAAGCAATACCCTAAATAGGGTATTTTTGACAGCCGAAACAAAAGGTGCTATAAATGTGGCAAATGGCTAGGCTAACCGGCAAAGATTACCGTGATATCTTACATCTGGTCTACCTCGCCAACCGATGCGAAGACGTAGAAAGCTTCATTGCTGCATTGTTTCCCTCAATAATGCAGGCGTTCAACACCGAATGTGCCACCTTTCAACTTATCAAAGGGTATCCACGGCACATGACGATAATCGAGTCACGGTCTTTCAAATCAGATAGCCATACTTTTCAGGAAGACAAGTATTACCCCATCTTGTATAAAGACTCTTTCTATCAGTATTCTCCTCTGTTAAAAGAAGCAACTTCTTCATCAAAAACTGTCTTAAAATTTGGAGAATCTATTTCCTTTAGAGACTGGGAGATGTCAGATTTCTATAATAATTTTATGCGGCCACAGCATTTATACTGGGAGTTATTCCTGACCTTACGCTGGAAAGGCAATCTGGAGGGCATGATTACGTTGTGGCGTTCCAAGAAACAGCCGGATTATGAAGATAAGGAAGTCTTAAAGGCAGCGAGGCTTGCCTCTCATCTGGGGGTCGTCATACACAATATTTGTTTAATTTCACAGATTAATACCCAGGAAAGTCATTTATTGTCCACTGATGAGGCTGATGGTGAGGGGCTTCTTTGGTTAGATCATAGATTTACGCCTTCCTTCTTCAACACTAAGGCAAGAGAGATCTGTCTGCAGTTATTAGGCAGAACACCATATGATACCTCTGACCTTGAAAAGGGTGAGTTTCCTATACCATCCTGTGTTATTAAGGATTGTTCTGACCTCATGGACTTGCTTAAAGCCAAAGAGCAGCCCATCCTGCCGCCAAAAGAAAGGATAGTATCTACGGAAAGTGGCAAGAAATTCCGAATTGAATGCTCACTGATATGGAAGGGTGATCAAATAAGTTCTGCGCCTAACTTTATGATTACCTTGTCTGACCTCACTGACGAAAAGAAACTGGAAACTACCTTACAAGCTAGATTCCAGCTAAGTAGAAGAGAGTTAGATGTTACTCACTATCTAACTAGAGGGCTGTCTGATGATGAGATTGGAGAAAAGCTTTATATTAGTCGGCAGACGGTACATACACATATTAAGAACATTTATAGAAAACTAGGGGCTAAGAGCCGAATTGAGTTATACAGGATAGTTACCCAAGAGAGCTATCCAGGAATATTCAACCAACAGCTTGGCTGACGTGATTTGCCCCAAAAATTCTTCTTAAAAGACTTACATTCTTGTAACCTACAGCTGGATTATCCAGCAGAATTCTGTTGTGTAACATTCTGCCAGAATGTGCAATTAGCGGAGACCACTAGCACACGGGCCTTTTAAGAGTCTGTCTTCCCCTTTAATCTGGTGCGTAGGTACCTCAGTAGTAAACTTCTACCCCTCTATCCTCTAAAGCCCTAATATTCTCCATGTCTTCCGAGCCTTCCTCCAGGTCCAGATTGTAGTCTTCAAGCCATATCTCATCACCTGCGCCCAGTCCGCTGTTCTCCACCAGTGGCGTGATGTCGCTTATCTGGTTCCCACGAAGGCTGAGATAAGTGAGGCTGGTGAGGTTGGAAAGCGGGGTGATGTCGCTTATCTGGTTTTGGCTAAGGTTGAGCTCAGTCAGGCTGGTGAGGTTAGAAAGTGGGGAGATGTCGCTTATCTGGTTCCCGTAAAGGTAGAGCCTAGTCAGACTGGTGAGGTTAGAAAGTGGGGAGATGTCGCTTATCTGGTTTGAAACAAGGGTGAGCCTAGTCAGGCTGGTGAGGCTAGAAAGTGGGGAGATGTCGCTTATCTGGTTCCAGTCAAGGTAGAGCTCAGTCAGGCTGGTGAGGCTAGAAAGTGGCGAGATATCGCTTATCTGGTTTCCGCTAAGGTTGAGCTCAGTCAGGCTGGTGAGGCTAGAAAGTGGCGAGATATCGCTTATCTGGTTTGAAACAAGGTAGAGATCAGTCATGCTGGTGAGGCTAGAAAGTGGCGAGATGTCGCTTATCTGGTTCGAGCTAATGATGAGCTCGTTCAAGCCGGTACAGTATTCCAGGCCGGAGAGGTCAGTAATATGGCCAAACCAGACCCTCAGCTCAGTAAGCTCAACCAGGTCGGCGACTGTTATCTCCTCGCCCTCGGGCTTGCCGAGGGCATCCCTTATTACGACCTCCAGGTTGCCATCAGGGAAGGTAACGGTTTCAGGCGGCGGTGTTGTTCCTTGGCCGTTCCTGTCACAAGTCCCCGCTCCCGTACCTATCAGCAGGACTAACACTGCTAATAGCGCCATAGCTAAAATCTGTGCTCTTCGCATCTTACCAGCCTCCTTTTTAGTCGGATATTCCAAAACTAAAAAGGACACCAGCCACAGCATTTATCTAGCGGTTCCAGTGCCCTTGTATCATCTGCAAATTACCACACTTTACCTGCTTCATGGAATGATGTCATAGCCTCTCCCTACTTTGCGGACATGATATCCTCTAGCGGCAAGCTCACGGGCGAGTTCCCCACTCCTTGTCATAAATTTGCCCCCACACCACAAGATGAAATCATGGTGATGGAGAAAACCCCCTTCACAACTTGGGCCTATAAACCTATCCAACACTGTCCCTGTCTGCCCCTTCTCTTTCATTTTTCGGCCACAGTATGGACATTCCCTTTTTTTACTCCCACTTGCACGCTAATTCTATTGATTCCAGAAACTAGCCTCCATTAATCCCGGTATTTAGCTTTTCTTAGTCCTAGCGCTGATTTTCTTAAGTGCTCTCCGAATAATAGCTTGTATATCTCGCTCCAACCCATCACCTATATGCCCGTCTGGTATGTCTAGCGGAGGAAATCCTTCTGGGTAACGCTTACCTACTGCTAATATTGGTTCAACCGCTCTCTTATCACCAATTTCACCTAGTGCCAAAATAGCCTGAGCGAGTATCTCACGGTTCTCTTCACAGGCCTTATCTCTGAGTACCTTGATTAAAGGTTCAACCGCCCTGACGTCCCCTATCTCTCCAAGAGCCAATGCTGCATCCTCTCGAACATCTTCATTTTTATCCTTCTTCAGAGCCTGAATGAGGGATTCTACCGCCCGTGCATCCCCTATCTTCCCAAGAGCTTTTGCCGCTTCTCTTCGAAAAACTTCATCTTCATCCTTCAGAGCCTCAATGAGAGGCTCCACCGCCCTTTTGTCTTTTATCTTCCCAAGAGCCTCTGCTGCTCCCCATTGAACAAGTCCACCTTTATCCTTTAATGCCTTTATCAACCCCTTAACATCCTTCTTAGCTTCCATCTTTTCTATGTCTGGTTCACCCATTTTCACACCACCTTAATAGTGAGCTTCGGCTAGCGCGCTATAATAAAAAGGGCACCAGCTACCGCCAATCTACTTAGCAGCTCCAGTGCCCTTGTTCCATCCACATCATCCCCCTCCTAAACCAGCGTATACTGCTTTAAATGTAGTCCTCTCTCTAGACTCTGTCAATACCCCAGACAAAAGACGAATTTAACTGAGTTTAGTTACTATGTGAAGACTTTTTGATGACACAAAACGCTATTTTGTGTAATGGGCATCTAGCCAATATATATAAGATATATAAGACACGAAAACTCGCAAGCGTATGGGATACTTAATTTCTGCGAAGGCTAAAATCAAACCGGGTGTAAATTAGATACTGTGTATTTTGACTAAGTTGGTGCTTCCTGGAACACCTAGGGGAATTCCAGCGACAATCACTATCAAGTCGCCTCTCTTAGCCAGATTTGTCTCCAGTGCAGCTTTGCTCGCCAGCTCGAAGACCTCCTCCAAGTTTGCGGGCTCAGGTTTTTGAAGTGGTAGTGTCCCCCAGGCTAACGAAAGGCGATTCACCACTGATGCATAGGGGGTTACGGCCAGAATAGGATGATACGGTCTATATTTCGATACCCTTAAGGCTGTAGTCCCGCTGGTGGTAAAGGCGATGATGGCCCTAGCCTGCACCTGGTGAGCCATCTGGCAAGCTGCTCTGGCAGCAGCGTCATTGACCTCAGGTAAAACATCCTGCCACCGGCTGCGGAGCATCTCCTCGTAGGGGAACATTGTCTCAGCCTCCAGGGCTATTTTTACCATCGTCTCCGCAGCTTCGACGGGATAACTACCAATGGCTGTTTCCTCAGAGAGCATCAGAGCGTCACTGCCATCGAGGACAGCATTGGCTACGTCGGCGGCCTCTGCCCTAGTCGGCGTAGCTGACCGGACCATAGACTCAAGCATCTGAGTGGCGGTAATTACCGGCTTTCCCTGGCGATTGGCCTCATTTATCAGCCTTTTCTGGGCCATTGGCACCTTCTCGATGCTTATGTCGAGGGCCAGGTCTCCTCTGGCCACCATGATACCTTCCCCAGCCTCGATTATGGCTCCGCTTTCTTCTAGAGCACGCGCCTCCTCTATCTTGACAATGACAGGTATGTCGGCCTTCATTTTTCTGAGCAGTTGCTTAACCTCTTGTACCTGTCGTACTGAGGAGATGAAAGACAGGGCAATAAAGTCAGCGTTCTCATTGAGAGCAAAATCGAGATGCTGACCGAAAACGGCCTTGACATCCCCGTGGCCAAGTTTCAGACCAGGAAGATCGAGGAGGATGCCTACAGGAAGTTTGAGCCTTTGACTGAGCGACCGAACTTCGGAAATGAGTTGGCTGTGTTCCTGAAGTGTCCCGTAGGCTAAGTTAAAGCGTGCGACATCCATGCCAACTTTTAACATACTTTCAATAACTTCGGGAGAACTACTGGCAGGACCCAGTGTGCAGACTATCTTGACGTGGCGTTTTATTGTGGCTTTGGCCATTGTCACCTATTATAGCATATCGGAAATTATGCAATTATGAAGAACCGTGTACTGCACAAGTTGAGTGTTTGTTACTCAACCAACTGCTTCACCGTCTTTAGTAAAGAATTGCCAGTCGTCATTGCAGACTTTACCGGTCTACGGGCGCTTCTTGGAAGAACAGTTGTCCTATGGCATCTACACACTACCAAAGCTGATAGGAATTGCCGTTGACAACGAAAACTCTGAGGCCGAGCTTCTTTAGTGGATATTCTATCTGACGCACTAGCCTCATATAGGCCTCAGAAATTCCCAGCGCATATTCTTCATCAGAGTCTACCTGCATGTGGCGGAGCAATTGAAATATGCCAGTCCCCAAGTCAACTTCAAGTGCCGCGCTATCGCCCTTCATTTCCATGATCAATTTATGACCATGATGCTCGGCAACAACGTCGGCACCAGGCTCTCGCCCTTTCCTTGTAGAAAGTATTTTGTAACCTTTACTCTCCAATAGCTTTTTCATGGGTTTAAACATCTCGTATTCTCGCATAGTCTGGTCCTCCTGAGTCTAGAGGTACTCCCAGATTCGTGTCACTCCATTATATATCACCGGTTCATAATCAGTCAGAACAGTGCAACCAAGCCAGCCCGAGTGAACAAAACCGAGGATTGTGCAACGATATCACAACTCATAACGTTTATTTACGTAATCCAGCCAATCTTGCCAAATTCCCTTCTTATTCTTGGAAACCCATTCCACCCATTGCTGGTGTGTGAACGTTGCGAACTTTGCCTTACCTTCAAACAAAGAGCCCCAATGCGTTGTAAAATTGTGAATCCCGGTGCTTCTCAGGCATTTAATCAGGGTCTGGTTTCGCGCGTCATAGGCGACGCAAGAAATGGCGAAATCGTATGATCCCTTCTTAGCGAGAGCTCCGGCAAGAGCTTGCTGCCGGAAAAGTTGATATCCGGCACGAGCAGAACTTAGGAGAAAAACCTATTTGCGGTTTCCGTTCTCAAGTGCACGAAGACCTTTTAGTGTTGAAACCAAATTTTCGGTGCTACCTAACTGAAGTCCCCAAACTGCGGTACAGCCGCTCGAGTATCGCTTCGGATCGTAAGTCTTGGGCATAGCGAAGACCATTGAGACTTGATGAGTGGCGGCAAAAAGACCCGCTCCCACAGTTTGCAACTTGCTCCCGTGGGGCATAATTACTATTCTGTTTTTGAACCTCTTTTCTGCGTAGATGCTGAACAGCGCCATGGTGATCTGTCTGTAGTCGAATGTGCTCAGTTGTGTCCAGGGGTCGCCCGGATGCATAATTGGCGACGCGAAGGACTTCGCCATGTCGATACGATATGCATCCTTGGTGAGATTATGAGGCTCACCGAACAGCCATATACGAGCGTCGGGATCTAGGTCAGCCAGCACGCCATCCGTTCTTTCGCGGTTAAATGTGGGGAACAGCACCAATAAGACGGGTAGTTCACCAGTGTCATCCGCCTGCAAGATGGGAGGTTTAGACACAAACCTAACACCTGAAAAAGGTCCTTCAACCTTACCTCCGATGGATTTGACCTGTCCCGACTCCCACTCGTCTCGTGTGGGGAAGTAGTCCTCAGCTTCAGAGTACAGAATTGTCAGGTCACACGGATACGTGAGCAAGATGCGCAGACTCTCGGATAAGATTAGCGACGGGCAACTCGTGATGTCAAAAAGGATTTTTGGCGTTTGTCGTCCAGGCAAATTGCGAAGGACGCTGTTGAATCGCTCAGCAAAAAGCGGATCAGGTGTGCCTATCGGAGCATTAATCGGCTTCTGCGGTTTACCCGATGTAAGAGCTAGGATAAGAGGGTCATATTCCTCTCTTTTTCTTTCATTGGCGCTGTAATAAGTATCGAATTCGAACATGACTGCGCTTGTTGCCTTGACCCTACTATTAACCAGGGCGTTAGTAGCACTCGTTGTTCTATCTTCAAAGCCAATCGCGCATATGTATAGGTCAAACTCACCGTTCCTTTCCATAAGTTCATGGACCGGATGGATCTCGGGGAGTTCCCGCATCGCGTCGCCCAATAAGCCAGACACCCTTGACACAAGGTCTATACGGTCACTGGCTGCCGGCAGGAGATTCTGTTCAGGTGAAACGTGGGCACCCTCTTCAACAGCGTCCTTTGAGAAAAGGACGGCTTGTTCAGGACTGACGATACCCTTGAGGCGGGACTCTCTAAACTCGTCTGGTTTGTCCATGAATAGTTCGAATTGATTTCGAGTAAGCCTGAGATGCTCGCTGCTGGTCAGCATAGTTCGGAAGGCAGGGCAATATATGCGACGAAGCGTAGCTTTTTCCGCTATCACACGTCTTTGCGATGGTGCAACCCCTGCATCTATGAAGACAGAAGCTTTCTGCAGTCTTTCCCAAGTGTGCCTAGCCACTGGCATTGCTTTAGCAAAATCATCTACGAATACGGTCAGCATGTCGTAGGGGTCCTTCCTTTCTTTGCCACCTCGGTATTTGCCCTGTCCAACTAACGGATGGCTGTAAAGCTGGTCCTTTGACAAATTGCCGAAAGCATCGACGATATCGAAGAGCTTCTGACCGTCAGGACGAATATGGCGGATGCGAGACAAGTATTCCCGGGAGACGCTTTCTATTGCTTGGCTCTGCTTGACAGGCGAAATGACTGAACAGGGCGTGTTCGACTTGATGCCAGCTTCCGCGAAGATGCGTCCCACCATCCTTATCATTTCGCTATAGTCGCCTGTACAGAGATCCGTCAGACACTCTATGCCATGATAGCGAACACCGGCTCTTGTATCTTTATCATGGAGGGCTTGGCCCAGGTTCCTTCCGCCTGGATACGATGTCCTTCCAAGCCATCCCTCAATCGTCCCCTTATAACCCTTCGAATGCGCGAACCTCTCATCAAGTATTGTCAGTAGAGCTTTCCCCTCAGCCCGCCGCCTATTCCGCTTCAGGTACGCTTCGCCCAGATTGATTACCTCGATGTTTCTCCCCTCATCAAGGGACAGTGGGCGTGGGTTATCGTAGATTGTGCTGAACATATGCGCCGACACCTTGAAGCATAGATGGGGAGACCTTTGGCATACTATTGGATGTAGAGCTTCCTGAAGTGGAATAGGAACACGCTCCTCTGTATAGTCATCCAAGAAAAAAATGAAATACCTGTTGGATAGACTCGGCAACGACTCTCTAACCACATCCACTAGTCTCTTGACAAAATCCGTCGAGCCTTGAACCGAGACTGGAAACGCGTGCGCCAGCGATTTCCTGACAAAGCGCATTACACTCTCGGCGTAGCTGACGATTTCATTTAGACTCGTGGCTGGTGAGGTTATGCCTGTTTTTTCCAGTGCCCCAGCCGCTTCGTCAAGGAGCAAGCTGTAAATGGCGGTGACGGTGCTATGATTCGCATGACCCAGCCAACTCGGCAAAACAGAGAGCGTTGATGCTACCTCAGCTATCACTGCCATGTTGAAGAAAAGTATCAACGCTCCCCTATTATTCTCGATGTCAACTTGCGAGAAGTCCGAGAAGCGCATGTAGAATAGCGATTCGCACGGTAAGTAGAAACCTACATACCCGTCAGACTTAATCTCAGCCTTCTTTTTCGCAGAGAACTTGGTTTTCAGTCTCAATCGTCGAAATATCATTGTTTTGCCACAACCACGGGGACCCACCAGAAGCACGTTTGAGTTCTTGGTGAGCTTCTCCGTCCACCACATTTTGGTGAAACAGAGGTCCGCGAGAAGGGCGTCGTTAGCAATATTATCCGCGCTGAGTGGGTTGAACGGGTCATCAAGTTTGCGGGGCGCGACCTCAGTCGGTTGTAGGGCAGACTGGAACCTTTTCAACACTTCAGATGCACTGGAAATGGCCATGACCTCCGGCGAGAAGCCGTCCAAGAGACCCGGAATATGCTTGATTGCGTCCAGAACTTTTTGGTCTCCCCGAGTGAGAACTTCCCTCGAATATGCAGCGGATGAGAAGGTCCTTAAGTGCTGGCCGAAGCGCTGGATGTCATTCGAGAGTCCTTCCCGGGTAGACTCGACTGGGTGTGCTTCGCTGAAATCGATGACTACGTATTTAACCTCTGGCAGTGGTCCGTCGGCGCCTACTACTTCACGCATGATATTCCCGTCGTGAAGGTCGCCGTGGCTAAAACCTAGGCGTCTCAGTTCTTCCAGCGCAGCTGCGATATGCTCGATATATCGTTTGACCTCTTCCTCTATCGAATATTCACTATCCGTTGATGACAGGAATTTCCGAAGCGTGATTCCGTCGACGAATCTGCTCTTGAACCATATGAACTTATGTGTCCTGCCACCAAGACGCAATGTCCAATCACCTACGCCCTTGGGGAACACCAAGAAACGTTCGTCAGAGGCTTTGGAGAATCGCGATATCTCTCTGAATGGAGCCCGATCACCGTAAGACTTGGAGGTGACAAGTTTAAGGGCCCAGACAAATCCGTCTTCATCTTCCACTTTGTAAGTTACAGCCGTTTTGCCGCCGCCCTTCAGTTCGAGAATCTTGAAACCATCGATTGTTTCACCAATTCTCTCCTTTCCCTCGAGGTAGTCTCTTACAGAAGCCGGCATCACTATCTGCTTGACCATATTAGCCTCCCACCGGATCTGCGGAAAAACGCATTTGCCTCGGCAGCGCAAGAGCCCGTTTGAACAGCGCTACCTAGCTTCAAAAGTACTTCTGTACTAACTGATAGGGGTAGTGTAGAGCCATGTACCGATGTCTGTCAACATAGAAGACCGCATGTGTGTGGTAAGAAAGCCCCCAAGAATCGAAACTGAAACATGTCGGTAGGGATCCGTTGATGAGAACCAATCTATGGTGGTATAATTTAGCGTGTCACAATAACCGGTGGCAGGTCGTGCGAATGCCGATGCGTAACTGTGGCACGTATAAGGTCGGTCATCGGTATGGTTTCCCACCGTAACCCCAAGTTGGAGACGGACTGACAGCGCCACATGAATGAGAATGGAAAGGACGAGTCATTGGAAAGAGCTGAATCGCATGAAGTTGCTCTGTTGGCGATGAAGGAGCAAGGTCTCTGGGACGGCTCTTTCAACGGAAAAGAAAGCACATTGCAGCAACTGTCGCCCTACGTAGGCAAATTGAAGTCTGCCATCGTTCACAGTCTGGTCGATCACTTTACCAAACCGGGAGAGCGAGTTTGCGACCCGTTCTCAGGATCCGGCGTAGTTACCACCCAGGCCCTCTTGCTCGGCAGAAAAGCTGCGGGAAATGACCTGTGTGTATACGCTTATTGCTTGACGCTTGGCAAGGCACAGGCTCCGCAGGACTACGAGACGGCTCTGAGACGCGCGCAGGAAATGCTCACGTATGTGAAGGACAACTATCGACTGTATGACCTCAGAAAGGTCGACAAGTGGGTAATGGCCTTTTTTCACAAGCGAACGCTCAAAGAAACGCTGGCTGCGTTCGAATACTGCAGACGCCAAGAAGATTGGTTTCTAGCCGCCTGCCTGTGCGGCATTCTACATCATCAACGTCCAGGATTCCTTTCATACCCCGCCAGCCATCTGGTGCCTTATCTCCGCTCAAAGCTATTTCCTCGAACGGAGTATCCCAAGTTGTATCACTATAGGCCTCTCGAGCCACGTTTATTGGCGAAAATCAAGCGCGCCTATCGGCGCACGCACATAGAGCAGTATTGGAATACTCAAGATTACGACATCCGAATGAACGATGCCCGCGATCTACCATTCGACAGCGAAAGTATGGACATGATCCTCACCAGTCCTCCATATTATGGAGCGTTATCATACGCGAGAGACAATAGGCTTCGCCTTTGGTTCCTAGGACAGAGCGACTGGCAAGAACTGGACAGGCGACTAACTGCGCGAGAGCAAATTTATGAGGAACACATGAAAGATTGCGTTAAGGAAATGTACCGGATTCTCAAGCCCAACAGGTTTTGCGTTCTGGTAGTCGGTGAAGTGATCCGCAACGGCAGAACCCGAGATACTGCAAGCGTTCTGGGTGGCCTCGCTTGTTCTGCCACGAGCGGAGGCTTCAGCGTGAATTGTATCATCGAAGACGCCATTCCGGACTCGCGTCGAAGTAGGCGAGGAACCAAGACTACACGGGTTGAGAAAATCCTTGTTCTCCATAAAGGCAGTGGTGAGAAGCAAATGGCCGGGCGCCAATTGGGAGCGTTTCAGAGTGGGTAAGAATATGTCAGAGAGCAACCTGGCATGCATATAGCTGTCTACGCTCTTTCGCTACTCGGCGGCCTTCATCAGAAAGTTCACACAGAAGATATCATTCATTGGGTCAGAAGATGCCACTCTTTCGCTAACCCTGGTATGATTCTTCAAGTGTAAATAGCTTAGAATATATTCTAGGCTGTTAGTCGATAAGGTAGCAGAATACGGTCAATGAAGGACTTCGGAGAAGGTCGATGGTTCTTATCTAGCGTATTTCATTGCCACTCACTAACTACATGTTTTGTGGAATTAAGACAGCTCCTTGACAGGTTCCGAGGAGTTTTGTGACGGTCATATTCACGCGTCTGATTTTTTATACATACATTGAAAAATGTCCATCAGTAAATTAATTGCTGGTAAGTATATTGTTGAAAGAGAGGGTGCTTAGCGAGGCGTCTGAGTTTGCCGATATAGATATCCTCATCAGGTTTTGCCCCAGAGCGATATGAGAAATCTGCCATATTACGCCGATCATTTCGTAACGATAATCCCATTCTACAATAACTAGAAGTTGTGGCACTAGGGATGAAAACATGGCAAGTAACAAAAAGCCAATTTGTGCTGCGGTAAACAATGGGGCATGTGGTCAGTGCTAGGCAAGCCAAGACCATTGGATTTAGCTATGGCAATCTTTCTTAAGAGCAGGTTTGTATGGTTTGACAATGAGAGCCCTTTTATTGTAAACTTAGTTTACTTTAGTTTAGTCATTAGATAGCTGTTTAAGCCACCTCAGATTCATCCAAGTGTTGGATGCCCCTAACTTTTGCTAGGTGTGTGGGAGGGGGGACGGTTGTCTACTCAGTTTTAGGACAAGTTGCCCCAAATTCTTGATCGTAGGGTTGCTTTCATTTTCAGCACTGGCGAGCAAGCGTTCTATTTATCCTGGGGTTTGCTGAATTTAGGCACTGTCCTAAGCCTGGTGAGACAATAAAGCGGAGCATTCTGGCGATGACAGGTACAGTTACCAATCCCAGCGGTAAATTCTTTCGGCTACTTGATTCACCTCAACAGGGTGGACGGAAGCAGAGGAATAAAAATACTAAAATAGCATCTATCTACTTTGTGGGAACATACAAACCTATAATGTGCGGGATAGCTGACTACACGAGCTTTGTTGCTCGTGAGATTCCTGCTGGAAGGTGGGGCGTGATATCTTTTGACCTCAAAAGGTATGGCGAGCCACTAATAACCGATGACGAGGCAGTGACAGGCCGGGTTTGGTACGGCATACCCAGTCGCCACGAGTTCTCTGCCCCGGTGATTATGCAGGGGCTCAAAAGACTCGGCGCAAAAAATGAAGGCGCCGTCTTGTGGTTTCAGCATGAGAATGGCATCTGGCCGGGTAACATACAGTTCATCGCTATGCTTAAGAACCTGAATACACCGAAGGTGGTAACTTTTCACACCCTTCACTTCCAAAGCCCCGAAACTCCGACCGGCCTACGTAGGAACCAACGTGACTTACTGCAAATCTTGCTACCTTACGTTGACGCCATCACCGTTTTCAGCCGCGGCGTTTACCATGCCGTCACTTCGACATTCCCTGAACACCGCGACAAGGTGTATATCATAAAGCATGGCATACGTTCGTATCCAGGGATAAGTCGCCTGAGTCGTCAAGAGGCTAAAGAGAAACTCAACGACTTCCTGCTCTATGAATCAGGACTTGACCGGGAAACAAAGGAAACCTTATATAAGCAGCGCGTATTCCTTGACTCAGATACTGTGGTAGTAGGCCAGACCGGATTCCTGAGCCCTTCGAAGAACTCTGAGTTGCTTTATGCTGTCAGAGGTAGTCTGCAGAAAGCTATCCCTCACAGGAGAATCGTAGCGGTACGCATTGGAAGCCCGAGAGACGAATTGCAGAGAGTTTACGCCGCAAATCTACGAAGAAGGCAGAATGGCAGAGATAAATTTCTTCTCGAGGTTCGGCTGCCTCAGAATATACTTCCTCTGGCGCAACGGGCTTTCGATGTCAACTTCTACTGGCCTCACGAGTGCACTCAAAGTGGTCTTCTATCACATGCCCTGGGTGCCGGTGCCATAGTAGCTTGCCGCGATTTGGAGGGTGTTGGTGAGGACATTAAAGAGGCAGGCGGGATTGTGGGCACAGACCTAAGGCATTTGCTGTTTAAGATAACAAGCCTCATACTCAACCCGGCTCTTGGGGAAAGAATAGAGCAAAGAGCGTTAGGCTATGCCAGAGAGTTCTCCTGGAAAAATCAAGCTCGGAGACATTGCGAGCTGGCTGAGCGTATTTTATCCCCAACGCCATACTCACCTCCAGCGGTTCAGCCTACTGACAAGATGGCTACTCCAGCAGCCAGGAAGTCCATCTAAGCATTCCAACTCGGGTGTGCATCACGACGCCACTTCTCTTCATGCTCATACTATAAATCCCTGTTCAAAGGCATAATACATGAACCCGTTCTATGGCGTAACGCCGAAGAATTGGCTGGGGAGTTCACGCCGGGGCAAGGTGATGCTAAACTAGGGGAAAGGATTGGCGGATTGCAAAAATTATTGCAGTTATGCGAAAATTCCTAGTGTCCTTTTTCCGGTGTCTATTTGAAGGAGAATAGCGTGAAGGGCATCAATTATACCTCTTCCGCCTCAAATTATAAAACCAGCACCCCCTGGGAAAAGGTAGAAGTAGCTCCTCTCCAGAAAAGCGAGGAATGCTTCATAGCGGCTATAGAAGAGCCATTAAGCCAAGCGGAGAAAATAGGCGAGGCTGGAATAGTGGTGGGGATTCCCTTCTATGACGAAGCCGACACTATTGGGACAGTGTTGAAAACGGTAAGGGAGGGGCTGGAGGAATTTTATCCCGAACAGAAATGCGCCATCGTAGCCGTTGGCTCCCCGGCAGGGGGAAAAGCCCTCAAGGTAGTGAATGACCTCCCTCAAAGCAGCGAGATAAGCCAGATTGCTTTCTTGCTTAATGATGAAAGGATAAATGGGAAGGGCTGGGCTTTGCGGGCAATTATGGAAGTAGCCCGAATCCTCGGTGCTGACCTGGCCATCGTGGAAGCTGATTTGAGAAGCCGGGAGAGGAATGGAGAGACTGAAGGGC